>Ga0181459_100226_pt2 | contig 11348 bp, 7 predicted proteins | sample InSIn2SAF170_FD_119060 | JGI IMG/M metagenome (GOLD analysis project Ga0181459, IMG submission 119060) | Clean room microbial communities from NASA Spacecraft Assembly Facility at Jet Propulsion Laboratory, Pasadena, California, USA -... ...
AGAGAGAGTGTGTGTGTGTGGATGTGTTTGGGATTTTGGATGGGATAAGGTTTCTGTTTGATTGTTTTTTGATGATGGAAGATACAAACTATGTTGGTCAGAGAGATTGTAAGTGTGAACGTTCAAATTGAGCTTTCGAGGAATGCTTACGGTTCTGTTTACGGAGTACTGAGAGGAGGTCTTAATTGATGAGCAGTTGTGCCGAGGTTCGCAAATATCGCGGAGTAGAGGTTGAGATCCACTAGTTACCTCACGTGATATCCAAGGCTTAGCTAGATTTTACTGCCTCGGACTTCAGGCCTTCGGAAGCTCGCCTCCTGTCCAGCACCGATACAGCTGTACTGAAATACACACTATCTTATGTCTTGGTTACGAGAGTTGTGTTACCTTGACGTCCAAACTTGTTCCGCCATCGCAATTTCGTCCACTAATACCAATTGTGTCCCTTCTCACCTAATCTTTCATTGTTAGGATTCATACTAATCAGCCTGGCAGGTGGAATCTGCTCTGGATTAAAGAAACTCTCGAATGTGCCTGATATCGCCCGACGGCCAAGAACAGCGAAGCTGTCATACGCCGGCTCTAACCCATCATCTTGTTCGTCGGTCGTCAGTGCTGCAGCACTGGTCTCAAGCGTCGTGCTGGATGCTGGTGTAGTTGTGACAGGAGCCACAGCCAACAGGCTTCCCGAAATCGCTGTTTGCGAACTCTTCCTCCTTGTCGCACTTGCTAACGGTTGATCCCGCCTTGTATTCCCGTTTATCGCAGCCCACTCTGGACACCATGGCGCAGATCCATCGCCAAGATCAGACCATCTCGTGACCACAATCGCGTGCTTGAATAGTTTCAGAGGATCCTTTTCACTCCGGTCCTCTTGTAACCGGATCTCGATGAGATGTTCTGTTGGACATTCCGGACACCGCCGCAACGGTTTGCAGACTTCACACATGGACACAATCTGGCTCTGCGGACTCGTGAGCCATTTCTGTTCGAAATCTTTCGCAACACGCTGAACGCCAGACCCCGATATTGGGGCGGGAATGTGTGAGAGTGCGCATTTACATGCCGGCGTTAAATTGCCGTCACGCCAGTGTGAGCAGACGCTGAAGAAGGGAACGAAATCTTCGCGGCTGTAGAGGAGGTGTCGTAGGCCGGCCGGTGGGAGGTTTGGTGTTGTGAAGGCTGTGGAGACGACGCGCACGTATAGGTGATCGTCTATGACAGCCCAGCGGGTCTGGTGTGACCAGGTGCCGACTTCGGGGCGGTCTTTGTAGCGGCGGCCGAGATCTAGGGCGGGTATGCCATGAGTAGGGCCGTAGTGATGGTGTCGCAAGGCGAGTTGGACAAAAGGGAATGGGAGAGCACGACCGAAAGTTATACGGTGGCGAGAGAATTTCTTGGTGGGATCGGAAGAGCTGGAGTAAGGGCAATCGAAGACAGGATTGGCGATGTTGGATGGGCGAAGGGTTTCTTTGCCAGGGTCTAGACGGAGATGGTAGATGGCACAAACGTAACAGAGGAGGTGTTCGGGAAGGGTCGCATCTAGGCGATGAAGAAAGTCGATTCGTGCACGAAAGTTGCTGGGATCGTTCAGAGATTGGATGGGGTTTCCGGGTTTAATGCTGTGAGAAGATTTGGAAGACAAGGATAAAGCAGCGTGATCTGGGAGTGGTAGTAGTGAGATGATACGGTTCCAAATAGCTGGTGGGAGAACAGAGATGACTTCTGATGGCGGCCTCGCTGGTGTCGTGTTTTCGTATGTTGCAAGCTTGCTCCCAGAAGGCTCCAGGTCGAATTCATGAGCTAAACTGTGAAGCATGTTGGTGTGATCCTTATACTCGCCAGTGACACGATCACGATCCCAGACATTGCTCAGAGACACAGCTGGCGTAGCGGCTGACTTCTTACGAAGCTTATTGCTGCCATTTAGTTTTGTCGAGTCGTCAATCTGTACGGACTGCACACGACTAGGAGCGGTAGACTTGCTGAGCCTCCGGGGCGTGTCTTCCGGATAATCCAGATCAAGAAATGATTGAGCACTATCGATCGATGACCGTGGGCTATTCTGCTTGGAAGATCTGAAGGGCAGCATGAAACGGGTGATGGATGACCTCTTCCTTGGTGGAGGTCCTTCCGGTACCTGTCTCGAATTCTCAAACATGTTGTCGATGCCCAGTGAAACATTTACCGGGTCAGATTGTGTTAATGATGATAAACATAGGACGGTTTTCCTGATCAAGTTTCAGGCCTTGTTGTTTATTCCAGACCATACGCTATAGTTCAAAGGCAATCCAAGGCGGACTCCTCTTACTGGTATGCTTACTGGAACCTTAGAGACGGAACACGCATAAGACCCAGCCATGCAGGCAGGTGTGTCTTCACTGTTTACTATGTAGCTAATCGCGATCACGATAGTGGAGAAGACTGCCCTTAGTCATCCACAGTGCCCACTTTATACGCTAGTCGAAACACGCGATTTCAACATGACGTCGACTCTGGCAAGCATGATTTCTCTGCCTCATCAGTGCCTGTCCAGTATACTAACTGATATTGTGGGTCAGCTCCGACGAAGGCTAACGAGCATTGGAATCATTCGAAGATGTTGGGTCTAGGAAGACATCAATCCCTTGACTGGTATGGTCTGATTTGAAAGCTGAGTTTGTCAGAGAGTCAACCCGGGTAACCTCCGTAACAAGTAGGGGCACGGATTTTTGGTTGCGAACCTGATATTAGACACCCTATACTTATCCATTAAGCTTGTCCATTGGAAAATCATTCTTTGTATACGTAAATCTCGATCTATTCGCAGCATCTTGTACGGCATTCCATTGCATACTCAGTCATCCCACTCTTCATTCAGGTCGTCTATCAGCCTATTCTCATCATCAGCCGTACGACCCCTCCCTATCCGGCGATCCTCATCGCCGACCCTAACGTAGCCGCCTCTTTTGGAATTGAATAGCCGACCCGTGGAAGGCAAGCGGTTCAAGCAAGGTCCAAGTATGATTTGTGTCATGTCCTATGAGATTGTTAGTGTCACCTAAGCAGACAATAGAAGATAGTTACCGAAATGAAACTGAATATGCCAGCCCATAGGCCGTAATTCGGCAACTGTCTCCATCCTCTTTGATGCATGACGCTTCTTTGGTAGACAATACCACCGACCAAATACACCAGTATACCGATAACAAGAATCATCGCGAAGACACCGGCGGGACCTAACGAACCCTTTTCTTGGCTCGGAGTGGCGCCTGCGCAAGCATATCGGCTGCGAACATGAAACATATACGTACAGTGGTCGAGTGTTCCGACAAAGGAGACTCGAGGAGTAGTAGAAAGGAGTGGAGACGTGTCGCAGATGAAGGAGAGCATAGTTGACTTATGCCTTCTTGCGATTTTCGAGCTGGGTTTATGATCTTTGGAAGGCTTCCCGTCATCGTCGTCATCGTCACCATCAAGGAGCTTTCGGGCTTCGAGCGAGGAATACGGTACTGGATCACCATGTTCGTTCAGATCTGGACAAGGCGAACCATTGGTGTAGTTGAGCAACAGTTCTCTCCCTTTCACCGTCAGCACATTGCTCATCTGGCCTATGCTATATGTTGTTCCATCTTCAGCGTCTGTGTAGTATGCTGAGATATTGGCCCAAAGCTTTTTCGCAACTCCATAGACATCGTCAAGCTGCGGCGCCTCAACAGCGGGCGCACATATGTTGATGGTGAAATTAGACCCATAGTCATATCCTCGCGCATGAAACGACTGATTGGTCGCTGCCTGCGATTTAGTTCCGTTCTCAGCCAACGTGAGCGGTCGTAGATCGTAAAATGAGCCTGTTGCGGAAGAATGTATCGTACACGGGTCAACTTTATCGGATTTCGAGTCGGATGGAGACGCTGCTATTGAGATAGATGATAGCGATGCCACGGTGGTGAGGAAGAGGAGAGCATTTTGTGCCGCCGGCGAGGACAACCACATGGTGAATGGATGCGAAGTGTTCCTGAAGCGCCAGCAATAGCCTCTGGTGCTCGATCTTCGCAGCCGGATTTGGCTCTGCGGGACGCGAAAAGAACTCCCGAAATTGCTTGCGATACGAAAGTAAAGATACACCAACGACACGGGTTCGATAGACTCCAGGGTTGAGTTAGGATGTTGAGCCAATGCGTAACCGGGCTGCTGAAGAGTCGTATCGTCTCGCCTGGGAAATCCTTCAGGCTTTCAGGCAGCCTACTTCAGGACACCAATAGGGGAGTACTATAAGCTTTACCGCAAGTGGACTCATGTTTGTCATGTACCTGCATGGGACCACTTCGGATCAGTTCTTGGAACTTTCCGCATAAATATTTCTACAAAACGGATCATCTTACCAGCACTCAGTTGAGGCACCAGCACTTGTTATTGCGATGATTTAGCTGGGTCGCCGTTTCAACCTTCCGATCTTCCACCAGTCATTGGGATATTGAGACCTAACTCGAGCCACAGCTGATATATTTTCCCGTTATGTCCTCCTACACAAGACGACCGTCGAAACCAACTGCGGTAATACCACCCCACGGTTTTGAATTTGGTGGTCCGTTAGGAGCCTTTGGAATCACTGTCGTCCTTCCAATTCTCGTATACAGTTTCTTCTTCCTCTGCAACGATGTCTCGGGCTGTCCAGCGCCAGCACTTCTCACACCAAGTACTCTGACGCTCAACAAGCTGAAAGCGCAGACACCATGGCCAGAGAATGGTATCTGGGGCCTCCATGATACTGGGGTCACTTTATGGGTCAGCGCATACTATTTTCTATTGCTTTTTCTACAACTGCTTCTGCCGGGCGAGGAGGTGGAAGGTCAACAGCTGGACTGCGGTGGTCGCCATATGTACAAGTTTAACAGCTTCGAAAGTGCTCTTGTTATTCTGAGTGGCCTTGCCGTCGGCACCGTCATGTATGGTTCTTCTTTTGTTGTTTGGACCTATATCTGGGACAATCTGATTCAGATCTTGACGGCAAACATGCTCATTGCAACCTCAACCTGCATCTACACCTACCTCTGCTCCTTTTCAGTCCCCCGACCTGGCCAACCAAATTTAGAGAACCGTGAACTAGCAAAAGGAGGGCATACTGGCAATATTATTTACGACTTCTTCATCGGTCGCGAATTGAACCCACGTATCATCCTCCCAGACTGGATTCCCTTTGGTATGGGTGGTCAGGTCATCGATATCAAAGCCTTCAATGAAATGCGTCCCGGTCTTACCGGATGGCTGATCTTGAATCTAGCATTCATCGCCGCTCAGCACAGAAGACACGGCCACGTTAGCGACTCCATCATACTTATTACAGCTTTTCAAGCACTCTATGTCATGGACGCCCTGTACATGGAAAGCGCAATCACAACAACAATGGACATTACAAGAGACGGTTTCGGATACATGCTCTCTTTCGGTGACCTCGTTTGGGTTCCCTTCTTCTACTCTACTCAAGCTCGCTACCTAGCTGTATACCCTCTCCAGCTAGGTGCTCGTGGCATAGCAGGTATTCTCGCCATACAAGGTCTTGGATACTACCTCTTCCGTTCAGCCAACAACCAAAAGAACCGTTTCAGACAAAACCCCAATGACGAGCGTGTCAAGCATCTCACTTACATCGAGACATCCGCTGGCTCGCGGCTATTAACAAGCGGCTGGTGGGGAACAGCACGACACATCAATTACTGTGGAGACTTCATCATGTCGTTCTCATACTGCCTACCAACTGGAGTTTCTGGATATATAGTGCATCACTACACGAATCCCGTCACGGGGACAGTACACACAGAAGTCGAGCAAGGCGACGCACGAGGATGGGGCATGGTATTCACATATCTCTACATCATTTATTTCGGAGTATTGCTCGTGCACCGCGCGATGCGGGACGACGAAAAATGCCGCATGAAGTACGGCAATGATTGGGACCGATACTGCGGGCTGGTGAGGTGGAGGATCATCCCTGGTGTATACTAACCAACCAATTCATCGACGGGGTACACTTACAGACAGACACGCGAGCATTGTGCATATGTATATAACATAGAAATCTCAGGGTCCTGTTCAAGCGAGCGAGTTGAGGAGTTTGTAACCTGCAATTATCATCTACACATTAGACAAAATCCAGGTGTTCAAGTTCTTGTGGTTTTGCATACCCTTGTAGCATACGTGTATAGATACCTACCTATTGAATTGATTTGCTTTTCCAGCATCACAGTCTCACTTGTTTGCTGTTAGTAGCCTTCGAGTAGATCGAATGTTGAATGCAATCCTCTTTCGTGAACGTTACCATGCAGCTATACATCATCAAGAAAGGGAAGATCCAAAGACAATCGAAATCGTGTCACACGAGAATTTATAAAGATACACCTGCCGTGTCTGCATACACACACGAGTATAAGATATACATGTATATCTAACACATATACATACGTACATACACATCCCAGAACCATCGCAACCCCCGTATAAAACCAACCGACTAAACAAACCGTCAGGGTGCGCGCGCGTCGCTACCCCATAAGAACATTTAAACAACTTCATCCCCCGACTGGGTTTAGCCGTCCGACACCCCTGCATAGGTAAGGTAGGTGTGCGATCATAGCATTCATGACACGACACGACACCAACTAACCATCGTCAAGCTGCCCCTGCTGCCCCTGCTGTGTCTGTTGCCCCTGCTCTCCCCCGCCAACAATCCCACCGGGCGAGAACGCAAATCCACCCATATCCATCATCGAATCAAAGCCCAGCAGATCGTCGAAACCGGCATTACTCCCGCCGCCGCTGACGCTACTTGCGAAGTTCGCTGCGTTGGGGATCGGGGGTTCGAGGTTGAAGGGCATGAACCATGCTGTTGAGTTTGAGGGGTCATTGGTATTATTGTTTGGAACGAGGTTGTGATTGTTGTTATGATGCAAACTTTGATGGTGGTGATGGTGGTGGTTATGGTTAGGATTGCTAGTCTGTGGATTCTGGTTTGGCGGCCAGCTTTGTTTTCTAGAGTGGGTGGGTGAGTGGTGGCCGGCTATGACGCCTGATATGACGCCGACGGAGGGGTCGTTGAAGCCGGAGAAACCGTCAATGTCGATTGAGGTGTCCCAAGGGTTGTTCCAGAAGTCGAGGTTGTTCATGTTGTTGAGGGCGTTGGTTGAGCCGCTTGTGTTGGGGTCGATACCGGCGTAGCCGCCGAAGACCATTTGCCGGTCGAGTTGGGGCACGGCGGAGGTGTACGTGAAATTGTTGTTGTTGTTTGTGCCGGTGTTGGAGGATGTGCTGGGGGATGTGTAATCGAACGGTGATTGTCCTTGTGAGAATTGAGCGATTTGAGAGGAGGAGCCTTGTTTGGGAACCGAGGTTGGACCTGACATTGATGTGAATAGATTGCTGGTGTCGTTGGAGTTGGCAGAGAACATCATTGTTGGGGATGCAAGGTCGAATGCCGAGTGCCCTTGTCCAGATTGAAGGCCAGTCAAGACGCCTGACATGGGGACGTCGAGTTCTGAAGTTGAGAGGTCTAGCTGGGACAGTGGTGGTTGAGTTGCTCCCTGGATATTGGATGACGGAATATCTCTTGCTCCTCGGGTTTGAGATTGCTTTTGAGAGCTAGTAGATTGCTTTCGGCCGGCATCCAAACCACCTGCATCTTTTGTTTTGTGTCCGGCTTTCTCTTCTACGAGGCTCTTTCCTCTCTTTCGAGTCATCTTCTTACCTCTGGACCCGGAGCCCGCAGGGTCATCGGCCTTGCTAGGCGGTGAGAGACCTGCAAAGAACTCTTCCACAGACTGTAACTCGGCTTGCTGGGACATGACCGCCTCAGTACCTTTCTGGCTCTCACCTCTATGTGGCAAATGCCTTTGCTCCCATTCTTGTGGCGACACACCATGCGGATATTTGTTGAACCAATCACCATACTGGAAGACTTTGACTTTGGTATTCTCGCTGCTCTTTCCATCGTCTACGCCTGGCTCGCTTACTTCCAAAGGGCTTCCTGTTCGAGAAGGTTGGGCAGATATCGCCGCGCTTTCAGCTGGGTTAGTTGAGTTGATCGCACCTGCTATCGAAGGATTTGGCCGCCGCTTCGAATATCGGTTGCTGGCTTCGGCGAAAGCCCGATACGAATCCTTGATGCTCTCAGCCATGTAGTGGAACATCCCCCAGTAACGTTTCATGCGGTTAAGGTATTTGTAGTTATGCCGTAAGTTGTCTCGCGAAGTCTGCTCAAGCATTGGATTCCTGCTGAATATACCCCATACATGGACTGTCGCACTAGTGTAAGCGCAATATCCTGCGAATGGGACGGTAAATGTATATCCAGTGCTATCGGAAAGAAAAGTGGAGATTTGCGATGCTGCATCAAGAACTGTCGTTGCAGCAGTTGCAAGAAAGGCCTTTGGCGTATTTGGAGAATAGGATCGATGAGTGTTTGGTGCCGTACGAATGGCGAACCGATGTAAGAACAAGCTCGCTTGCGCAATGATGATGTGTAGGCAGAGGAACTGGTTTGCTAAGCGCTCTGTAGCATGAGTCGCGAGATTCTCCTTGTTGTACACAAGCATTATGGGCAATGAAGCCTTTAGTTGGACTATTTGCCGTTGCAAATCGGCAAATTGAGATCGATCATCCCATATCGAATGTGAATCTTTCTCCTTGCCTCCAAGGTTCAAATACTTGACAATTCGCTTCCATACAACCACTGCCCGAACAACGTATGCGCCGACGCCCATATTGGATCTCGCTTCGGCTTGTAAACCAGGCTGATCATCCAAAGCACGGGATGTGTTTGATACCACGTGGCCTTCTAGATCTTCTGTTTGACCAGGTATCTCCATCTGAAAGTGTGACTCCTTGATAGGGAGCTGGATCGACATATATTCCTCATTCAAGAATGAAGGTCGTTCTGTGCCAGAAGAGTTGAAGCAGTCCATCAGATAGCACGCCCACATGGTGCGACGGCGTATCTCACGATCGGTGAAAGAAAGCTCCGGTATTTGTGGAACAGGCTTCCCGGAGGCTGCTGCTCTCTCGGCTTGAGCTTGACCTAACGGATCGTGATCGAGCTCTTTGTGTAGTTGCAAAGCATATCCCATACGCATTGCTTGTCCACCAAATGACCAAGACAGTCCACCCTCGCAGGTTCCGAAATAATGCAGGCCAAGGATGATCATGCAAGTGAGTATCGTAATATTTGGTTCAAAGTGGCGTTTCTCTACAATGGTTCGAGCAGGTGTAGCCCATTGCTCACCACGTAGAAAGGCCGGCTCACTACGGCTGACTTGTGGATGGGTTGAGAAGCGCGCAGATATCGCACACACGGCGAGAATCAAAACAGGTGGGACAGAACCGGCTTTGAGCTTGCGCATGAAACTCGGCTTGTGAAGCAACAGATATGATTGTCCGTATACACAATCGAAAAAGACTTCGGTCAGATGGTCTTGAATGTGTTGTGGAGGCAGAGCATCGGAACCCTCAGTAAAAAGTTTGTTGTCCGTATCCTTTTGTGCTCGAACACGAGCAGCACTATCGAGTTGAGTACCTCCGTCCCTTGCTTTGGTCCAATCTTGAAGTTCATTCGTGAATGCTTCGTCGGCAGATCTTTTCGTGTTTGTCTGGTTCTTTTCATGCTTGAAAGTTCCTGGTATAGGTGGACGTACAGAAGACCGTCCCGTGGAATTGAAATCCGGTAGATCCTCCTTGGGGATAATTCTGATGACGCGATCCTCCATGCGTTTCAATCGTTTGTCAAGCATGGCCAGGTAGTCTGTTCGCTTCTCTGGCTTACGTGTAGTCACTTTGTAGACGCAGGGAACGCGAGCCTTAAGGCAGTGTTTGCATGCTGGCTTTTCACCCGAGCACTTGATTTTCTTGCGGCGGCATACGATACAAGCCAGAGGCAATCTTTTACGTTCCTTGCCGGCTTTGGTCCTCATATCACTCCAAGCCGGGGCGTCTAGATCCTTGTCGGTTGCGTCTAATCCGGCTACGAGCTTGGCATCAGAGACATTAGATAGCATGCGTTGCTTTGACATATTTGATGTAGTCTGTTGACCGCCGGTCTGCTCAAACACGGAATCAATGCTGACAATGCTGGCATTGTGTTGGTGGCGAGATGTAGCAGAACGGGCTGTATTGGTGCTGTCTGACAAGGAAGTCTGGCCTGATTGAACAGGCGCGATGGGGAGCCCGCCGGCGGTGTTAGAATGATTCATGTCGGTCACCCGTAAGTTGCTGTCAATTGGATGCCTGTATTTGAATGCAAGTGGACAGCCATCGGCTATCTCACGCAGCTGTTGTGCAGCTCATACATGGGCAAGGGTGTGGAAGTGGCGATGTTGCTGGAAATGGTTCCTTTCAAGCATGAAAAGGCTGTCCTGCCTAGTATAGTTGCTGGACCATATAATGCAGCAGGAGATATATCGGACCCACAAGGGAAGCTTGTCTGCGATACCAAACCAGTCGGGTGGCCGAGGAGCACGCCAAGATTTCTTCCAGTGTCGGAAGCAGCACTGTATCTCGTGTATGTGAGAAGAGCGATTTGAGAGGTACCCGTGTATCAACGAGCTAGTGTTATGATAACAGGGCGGCGACACGTAAGTATTAAAAGGCTAGATGAAAGCATGTGGCACAGTAGGGTAGGCTTAGCTAAAGGTTCAGAGCACAAGACAATGGTGGTGCAAGCTGACGTGGGCTGGAAAGGCTGTGAGTTCCACTTGAGCCTGATTTGCCGACAATGAGGCAGCTGTGGTTGGTCGATCGTCGATCTTACGGATGAAAAGAGAGGAGAACGAAGAAAGATTTGAGGTGCGCACAACTTGAAGTGAAGAAAGTTCGAGCTTCAGGATTGGAGGCCGACGTAGCATCATACACTGTAGTGCGCTTTTTATGCATTGGTTGTGCATTACAGTGTTTCTCCAGCTTTTCCCCGACGTTTGATTTGGGATAAGCGTTATATCACGTGATATACCCACTCAAGGCAGGTGAAGCGAGCCATTTCAGGGCTGAAAGAAATTATACCCTGTAAGTTACGTACCCTGTACTTACTCGTCAAGCTCGTGTGGTCTACACACCGTGCAAGGTTTTCGTTGTTGCAGAACTAATCATTGAAGATGCTTTCAACAATGTACTGAAAAACCATGATACTTCCAAAACATCTACATAGCTTATGAGTGTACCATGCACTTGTTGATTCTGATGTTATACCAGGGTTCTAAAAACCACGATATGACCATTCCTCAAGCTTGATTGCAGTCGTGGGCGTGCCAAGTGTGGGAACGTAAAAGATCAACAGCAAACCTGGTCATACAGCTCTCGAACATAATGGATAACGATGAATTGTACTT
>Ga0181459_100274_pt1 | contig 11296 bp, 11 predicted proteins | sample InSIn2SAF170_FD_119060 | JGI IMG/M metagenome (GOLD analysis project Ga0181459, IMG submission 119060) | Clean room microbial communities from NASA Spacecraft Assembly Facility at Jet Propulsion Laboratory, Pasadena, California, USA -... ...
GATAACTCCCCCGGTCGGTGAGTAGAAGTCATGCACGTCGCGACCCGGTGTATAGCCGGGGGTCACGCCACCTTGGGCGTACCCTCCGAGCTCACCTAAACCAATCTTATTGACCGTATCGATGCCTGGGAGGAAGTCTGCAATGGCGTTCCAAGCTTTAAGAATACCGTTGTTCCAAACGGTGTCGATGACGAACTTCACGGGTCGTGCCGCTGCAGCGCGCAGACCGTCCCACACACGGCTAATGCCGTCCACGCCTTTGCGGAACCATTCTTGGACCGTATCCAGGCCGGACTTCAGCGGACTGAACACATTCTGGTCAATCCACATCCAGCCCTTATGCAGCTGGTCCCCCATCCAGTCCCATTTTTCGCTAATCCACGTCACGACATCCAAGAAGTTTTGCCAGAGATTCTTGTAGCCGTCGATGGCCCGCAGAATGACGTTCTGGTAAATCCAGTTCCACACGTCGGACAGCCGGTCAGACATCCACTGCCACTTCTCAGCAATCCAATTGATGACCCGCTGGACGTTATCCCAGAGCATCTTGAGGGCATCAACGTAAAACATAATGACGTTGTCGTAAATCCAATTTACGACAGTAGACAGCGTATCCGCCATCCACTGCCATTTTTCGCCAATCCAACCAAGCGCATCCTGGATGGCGGGCCACAGGGTTTTCTGGAAAAAGTCCACCATGGGGCGTAGCACGTTGTCACGAATCCAGCCCCACACGGCCGAAAACGTATCCGACAGGCGCTTCCACGCGTCCCCAATCCAAGTAAATACCTGCTGCAGCCCAGGCCACAGCACGTTGGTGGCGAAGTCCACGAGCGCCTGGAACACAGGCCGGACAATGTTATCCCACGCCCACGACAAACCATCCCAGACACTAGTCAGCAGCTCACCAAGCATAGTGAACACGGACTGCATGACGGGCCAGAAATTATCCTTGACGTAGCCCAGGAACTCAAAAATCTTGCCCCACACCGCAGTAAATACGCTAAAGACGGTCTCAGCCCACCAGGTGAAAGCCAAAATGACTTTTTCGACGATGACCTGGGCAATTTCCTGGACTGTCTCGATGATGGGTGCCATAGCCGCCCGCGCCTCACCAAACTTCTGAACTGCGCTATCCCACAGGCCCTTAGCCCAGTCGAAGAAGCCGGACATCTTCTCCTTGACCGCGTCCCAGCCGGACTTGAGTACGTCCATGAATTGGGACCAGATTTCCTTACCGGTCTCGGTCTTGGTGAAAAACCACGTCAGACCGGCCACCAGGGCGGCAATCGCAGAAATCACTAAGAAGATAGCGTTTGCCTTCAAAGCTTTGTTAAAGAGCTTCGTCTCAGCCGTAGCCAGCTTCGTCACCGTTTTATACAGGCTCATCGCCCCATTCCAGGCTTTCACCGCGACGACTGCGGCAGCCATAGAGCCTGCAAAAGTGCCCAAAGCAACACCCAAAGGTGTTAGCCAGTCACTGTTCTTCTGTACCCACTCGCCAAAGTTTTTAAATGCCGGGATGAGACTATCGGTAACCCACTTAGCCAAGGATGCGAATTTTTCCGCGACGACGTCCAAAGCAGGCCCAAGACTTTTGTATAGTTCTGTCGCTACTGGCTCCAAAGCAACCATAACCTGGGTCTTGAACTGGTCCCACTTTTCGCCAAAATCGGCGGTCTCTTCAGCCAGATCGCCGATAGTGTCCGACGTGGCACCCGTGGCACCCATGAAATCCTCTACGGACAGGGTTCCAGTTTTCACCGCATCCACAAATTGGGCAGCGCCGCGAGTGCCGAAAATACCCGCAGCCATATCAATTGCCGCTGCTTCATCACCAGCGTTAATGAAATCTTCAATAGACCCAATAGTCTCTTTCAATGCTTCCGGCGCGTCACGGCCCTCAGCCGCAAACTCCGCCAAGGCACGCTGCATCGACTGCAGCGTCTTATCCGCATCCAAACCGGCCTTATCCATCTGACCAACCAAGGCCGCAGAATCAGCCATCGAAAAGCCGAAACCACGCAGCGACGGGCCCGCCTTTACCGCAGAATTCGACAGCTCAGTAATCGTCAACCCCGTGGCCTGGGAAATCTGGAAAAGCTCATCCAAAGCGGCCGGCATGTCCTTAGCCTCAACGCCGAAACCGCTCATCGCCTTAGATACTTCATTAATGTCCGCATCGACACCCAAATTCTGCAGCTGCAGGAATTGGGACGTCATCTTTTCCAGCGGCTCCCCGGTCAGCCCAAGGCGCGTATTCAAATCGGCCAGAGTGGTACCAATAGCACCCATATCAGAGCCGACGCCAATAGATTCCGTGGCGACAGTGCGCATTGATTCTTTAAGGTCATCGAAAGCCTGACCAGACGCACCCGTACCCACGCGGATACTATCGTATGCGTCATCAAATTGAGAGCCCATATCGAAAAGGGCTTTACCTGCAACGACAGCGCCGCCAGCTAACGCGGTGAACCCAGCTGCTGCCTTAAGCTGCCAATTCTCCAGCAACTCAGACTGAGCCGCCGCATCACCAGCCGCATCACCAGCCTCACGCATAGCGCCGGCCGATTCCTTAGCACCATTAACGTTCTCTTTTTGAGCATCACCCAGCTTGCCCAAAGTTGCATTCAAATCATCAAGCTGGTTCTTGTGCTTTTCTTCCGCGACGCGAGTATCAATCTCCGCCTGCTCCAGCTTTTCCGTCTCACCAATTAGGCGTGCTTTCGCCTCCTTGACCTTGGCAAGCTCAGAAAGACCCTTATCGCCGCTTTCCAGCGCAGACTGGTACTTTTCCTCCGCGTCCTGCAGCTTAAGGGTAGCGGCCTCCACCTTTTCCTTCTGTGCGGCCTGCTTCGACGCGGACTTCTCGTAGGCGCGGTCCAGGTCCTGCAACTTCGACGACGATGCCCGCACCTGTCGTTCGAGGTTTTCAACACTGCTGCCCAGCCCGTCACTGATTGCCTTACCTGCGGCCTCACCCGACTTTTTCGCGGGCTTCTCCAGGCGCTCAGAAAATTCCTTGGACATGCCTTTGAACGTTGGAACAACAGGAACAGATACAAAACCGGCAGCCATTTCAAAACCTCAATTTCCCCCACCTACGTGGGCTCTAATTCCTCCAGCATCCGCAGCGACTCCGACTGCGAAGACTCAAACGACCGGCCACTACCATCAGACAGAACACGCCGGCGGTCTTGTGTCATGCGCTCACGCTTTTGCGCGGCGATACGCGCCTGCTCAGCCTCTTGCTCCAAATCAGTAGGCGATTTAATAAATGAATGCTCAAAACCTTGGTCCATGAAGCTGGTGTGAAAAAGCACGGCCGCAAGACCTGATTTATCATTCGGCTTCACGTCAAAGCTCTTGGCGCCCACACGTGTTTCCGGCCGGTCCAGCAAATCTTGGTACAGCGCGACTACCCGGCGCGTGGACAACGGGCCTTCGGGGTCGAGCCAGTCACGAATATCCACCCCGATACGCAACAGGTCCACTTCGAGCAAGTCGGCATCTTCGAGGGCGTGGGTGGCCATGGCGAGCTTGAAAATACTCAGCCCCACCGCCTCCAGGTACGCGACAAGCTGGTCATCAACCCCACCGTTAATCATCGCCGTGGTCATGGACTTTATCCGCGAGTCGTCGTCCATGAGCCGCCACAGTAGGCGCGGGTTGACCAGTAATTCTGGTAGGTCGTCGTGGCCGAGCCACATGGGGTCACGCCGCGCCGTGAAGCGCCGGCGACCGCATGTGAACTCTACCCAGCTGCCCGGCTCATCGTCGAGAATCAGCCGGGCGGACATTACTTCTTATACTTCTCGGACTCGGGCAGTTCATCCGCACGCCGAACGATTGGGGCGATTACCTCGCGCAAGTCTCGTTGCGTCGCGCCAACCCAATCCAGTAGCTTACGAGTCTTCTCGGGCAATTTCGCCATAAGCATTCCGCCCACGTTGCCTTCAGCAACCAATGACGCAAAAGACGCAGGCAGGTCGTCATTATCTAAGAGGACGCTGACATCGACCAGCGCACCGTTGGTAAGTTCCACGTCCTTTTCCGTGTAGATGCGGTTCTCGACGGTCCCCTTAACTTCGGGCGCCGGGTCGAGGACTTCAACCTCATCGTTCTTCTTGGTGGTGTTTTTCTTTGCCGTGGCCATGGTGATTCCTCCTATGGAATTGAATAAAGCCCCGCGCTTTACGGGGCTAAAAGTGGTGGTGATTCCTCGACCTTGAAAGTCTGGTGTAGGGCCTTGCGCGGAATCACCACAATAAGACGCAAGGCCCATCAAGCTGCTACATCTCGCTATCGAGGTCGCCGGACTCTTCCTCAGAATCTTCTGGCACTCCGCCAGCCTCCTCTTCCTCAGCACCCATACCCTGGCCGCGAGGCTCGTCGCTCGGGCGAACACCCTCAGCAGAACCCTCAGCGACCTCGCCGGTCTCCGGGTTCTTGTACTCGTACAGGTTGACGCGGTCAGACTTGTCCTCGGCCACAACCATTGCGGTCAGACCGTTGGAAGAGGCCTGCGGGTGGAACGCAGTACCGGCCTCAATCTGAGCCTTGACGTCAGCGACGTCCTTAAAGACCTTTTCCTCCACGCGGACCACGGAGCCATCCTCTCCGACGATGTAGAAACGCTCCTCGTAGTAGCGCTCATCGTCACCATTGTTGAACGTAATCTGAACCGGGCGAGCCTGCGGGTCCTTAGCGGTCGCACGCTCATTGACCACAAGGTCAGCCTTTTCACGAGACACCCAAATACGCACCAGGCCAGAGGTGAACTTGTGCACGAAAGCGACGTATGCCTTTGCGACCTGGTCAGAGTGCTTGCCGTAGGTGGTGCCGTCCTGCACAACCGCGCCCGGGTTTTCGATGTAGCGCATGACCGGCGAGCCAGCGATACCGTCCACCGCGGCGGTAATAGCGCCGGAAGTGTAGGAAGTGGAGGACTGTCCACCGGTCAGGTTGGTGGTGTTGGACGAGACCTCACGGGTGTGGGAGTGCTGGGAGTCGGTGGGCTCCAGGCCGAGGGATTCCCACTCGCCGACGAAAGCACCGGTCTTCTTGTCAATGATTGGAGTGTCGGAAAAGTTGACGAGAACTTCGCGGTCTTCCAGGACGCGCAGGTCAAGGCCAACGCTACGATTCTTAGCCATTACTATCCCCTTTCAAAAGGACATAAATAGAACTTATGACCACCCCGTACAAGGTGGCCAATGGAAAATGTGTGATTACTGCGCCGACGGGGTGAAAAACATCTTCGCGATACCGACCGACAAAGACATCGTCGACACAAACCCCGTCGGCTGATACGACGGACCAGACCCGAAAAAACGCGAGCTGGACCGGGACACACCCAGCCCGATACCCGTCATTCCTTGGGTTAAAGCTGTGTACAAGTTGCGACCGAGACGGCGTACCATCTTGTGGTCAGGCCCGTACACGCTAATTTTGACGAGGTCACGCGAATGCGCCACCCCGTCCACCTCTGCCGTATCCCCACCAACCACGACGGCCATGCCGTCGGTGTGGCAGTTATAACCATCCGGCAGGAAGTGAAGATGAACCATGTCATGGTCCGCTTCCGGGATGAGTCTTAGAACGTGCTTGTGTACCAGCGCGGGCGGGTCAGGAGTTACCCCGAAATCAGGAAGCATCCTTCACCGCCTTAGTGAGAAAGCCATCTTTGGCCTGCTTAGCGACAGCGCCAGGGTGGCGTACCGTCACCACCTGCGTAGGACGGTTCGTTCCACGGGTAGCGTGGGTGATTTTCACAACGTCGCCGTCCTCACGTAGGAAAGCATGGTCGTGGGCAGAAAGTTCATTGACCTCGGGCCAGCGAAGTTCAATGTACTTTTTCACCTGCTCCGCTTTTTTGCGGGACGCTTCTTGCACCTGCGGCGTCGCCGCTATTTGCTTAAAGAGCTGAGAATAGTTAAGCGACACCGTCACTGACCTCCCCACGCTCCACAATGAATACAACCTTCGGCTGGTGCCACGACACCACAGGACGCCTACCTACGCTGTAATCAAACGAGCGGCGCTGCTGCACCGTATAGTCCTCACCGCGAATAGTGACCGTATCCCCATCGGCCACCACCGTGCCCGGCGGGGCGAGCACCTGCAGCTTCGTAATATCCCCATGGGTAAAACCATCGCCTTTAACGACCTGGTCACCCGCGGGGGACACTACACAGTGCTCAATCACTTTTCCCGGCGCGTACTGCGGGCGTCCACGATGGTCACGCCCCACCATGCCACCTTTCACAGTGACAGGCTCACCAGACTGGTCAGGTCGCATCATCGGTACCACCTGCCCTCGGCGAACTCCGCACCGTGGTGGTGGTCGCGGCGCCGTTGCCCGAACGGGATAACCTGCCCGCCGCGCCCCATCGGCATACCGCCGGCTAACAGGCCAAGAAGTGCAAGGATCTCATCATCAATCCCCACGCCGCCCCACTGGATGCCAATGCCCTGCGAGTATGAGATGGAATCCGACTGCGGACCGGTCGTAGATGATACGGACGCACGCCCGATGTCCTCACCGATGAGTACGGCTTTGGACACCATGACAAGCACCGCTTGCTTCACCGCGGTGGAAAGCCACGGTTTAGCAGCAATTTCTGCTTCCAGGTCTCGTCCGCGGCGACCGAACTCCATGTCGATGAGATCAACCGCACGTTTGATGAGTTTTCCCATGCGGGTGGTTTCATCGTCGGTGAGTGTGCGCGGCAGGATGCCGGCCACGTCGTTGGTGGTGATGGTAATCATCTCCGGCCTCCTTTCCTCGCCCGGCTAGGCGTTGACAACCTTGGTGATGAATCCGACGATTTCCGGCTTCTTGGTAAACCCGGTCAACTTAATGCTGTTGACGCGGGCGTATTCCTTCCATTCCGCAGTCGGCGCGGTCTTCTTTGGCAAAGGTGGGTAATCCCCACCAGACGTGGCGTCTGGCTCTAGGGTTTCCTCCTCTACTGATTCAACCTCGACAGCAGCAGGCGCTGGAGTCTCTGCAGGAGTCGGGTCAGCGACAACCCCCATCTCGCGAAGCTTGTCCATATCTGCAGCATCAACCTCGATGGTCTCGCCAGAACGGTGAACGATCGTCGACCCAATGGGGTAGCGCGCCGCCTTAGCTAGCAATACCTGCGGCATGCTTACCTCCTCTAAATAGCGCCGGTGATCTTCACAGCGGCCTTAGGCGCACGCACCACCAAGCTGCGGAAGTGGACGTAGTCCGAGCGCCAGGACAGGCGCGGGCCACCGATACCGGACTGGCCACCCTCCTCGTACCAGTCAGAGAACAGCGGCTCACCAGTCTGGAAACGAGTGCCCAGGCCACCGGTCAGGGTATCGGAGATGACGTAGGTTTCGCCGTCCTCCATGCCCTCATCAACGATGAGATTGAACTGCTCACCGATGAGGGGCTGCTGGCCCAGCGGGGTAAAGCGTGGGTCAGCATGAGCCATATCACCGGTGTACATATCGGTGACCTGCTTATTACGCTTCAACGCGTTGATAGTACGGCGATTACCCAGCACGTACTTGCCGGAGTAGCCGAAGCGCTTACCGTTGTCGTCAACAGCGCCGGCAAGGAGGTCGTCAGCGGCGTAGAGGTCATCCATGGCCTTAGCCTCAGCGGTATTCCACTTTTCAGCGACCGACAGTTCTTCCACATCGGCGCCTGCCAGTGCGGCGATAGCCTCGCGGCCATTACGGCGACGAATCTCCGCAGCACGGCCCACGAGCTCGCGCTGGATAGCGGAGCCGGTGCCGAAGTTGCGCTGCTGGTAGGAAACGCGCAGGCCAATACCCACTGGGGTGAGGTCGGTGTAGCGACGCTCGCCGCGCAGCGGGTCACCAACAGGAATCTCGGCAAACTCGGCGACCTTCTGGACTTCCTCTTCCAAGCCAGCCGCGGTATCGAGGTTGTAGCCGACGGTCAGCTCACTGACGTTGAACGGGTCGAACAGCAGGTCGTAGAACTGCTCGCCCTCCATTAGCTCAGTGATAGCTGCCTCGATGAGTTCAGAGGAGGTCAGAATGTCCTTGACGGAGAGGTCTGCAAGGTCATCGAAATAAGAGTTAGAAGTGCTCATTTAACGCGCCTCCTTTAGGCTGCTACGGCCGATGCCGCGGCATGCGGCAGGCCGTTGAGTACGGTCAGGGTCTTTTTGTTTTCGGTGGCGCGTACGGCGACGCCTACCTGCACGGTGCCGGACGCGGAGACCTTGCCATCCGCTGCGGCATACACTGCGGCGCCGGCCTTGATGGTGTCGGTGGTCTCGAGCTTTACAGCAGCAACACCGTAGTGAACTGCGAGTTCCGGCGCGCCAGCTGCTTCTGGGGCTAGGCGGCCCTTCTCAGTGACAGCGCCGAAGATTGCGCCATCAGCAGCGGCGTGGGCGATCTTGCCCTCATCGTTTACCGTCACGAGTCGGAATTGCTCAACATCGGAGGCAATCGGGAAAGTGATCGGCCCCTGGCGGAAAGTTGGGTTAGACATGCTTCGTCTCCTTCTTCTTATTCTTACGGTTGGCCGCTGCCTTAGCGCGCATGCGCTCAAGGGTGGTCATGTTCTCCATGTCACCGGAGTGGCCAAGCTCAGCCACCGGTACAGCCTTATTCTTCGGGAGTGCACCCCAAAGGCGCTCGGCGGCGACCGGGTCTGCCTTGTACGCCGCTAGTGCCTCACCACGGTGTGCGGCGGAGTAGCGACCGTCACGGATGTGTCCGTCAATCTTTGCCTCAAGCTCGCGTGCCTTGTCGGCTTCGAGCTGCGCGGCGTACTTTGCGCGGTCTGCCATGTACTCATCCCAGACAGCCTTAGGGACGGTGACAACACCATTATCAGCAGCTCCCGCCGTGCTATCGCCTGCAGACTGCTCCGCAGTATCCGCACCTTCGCCGTCATCGGAGAGGGAGCGAACCTTGAAGCTCACCGGAACCTCGGTCGTGTCATTAACCTTCACGGTGGCTTCAACAACGTCACCAACCTCAACACCAGCCGGCGCCTTCGCAGTCACCACACCAGTCGCCTCGTCAACGGTGAAGTCCCAGCCCTCAGGCACCGTGCCCGGCGCGAATGCCAAGCCCAGTCCGGTAGCGTCCATCGCCGCGTTCTGTGGCGCTGCTGGTGCTTCCCCGTCACCTGCAGCCGGCGTATCGCCGATGGTCGGCTCAACCGTTACGCGTTCGGTTGGTGCGATTGCGGTCTCATCCGGGTAGGTCACTTCTACTTCGCCGGAGACTGTTACAGTCTCATTAAAAAAGCCGGAGAGTGCGCGCTGCACATCCTCCGGCGTTTTACCAAGCTCCTTAGCGAGCTGATTAAGAATACCCACAGTATCCCCTTTCTCTTGATTTGTTTCTGGCACCGATTCCGACCGGCTACCAAGTGTCGGCGGCGGCGCCGCAGACCGGGACGAATACTTATACGACGCCATTACCCGCGCACGCCCAAGCGTCGCTGCAGGAGTACTAGACTTCGCATCCTCGATAGCGTCCACCAGCCCCGCGTCAAGTGCTTCCTGCGCGCTAAACCAGGTTTCAGCTTCCATACGCTCAAGCCACTGTTCGGTGGTGCCGCCGGTACGCTCCGCGTAAATCGCTGCGAGCTTTGTGTCCTGGCGTTCGAGGTCAGCAATCGTCTTCGATAGGTCAGTCGAATTGCCCATCTGCATGGTCCACGCCCGATGCACCATGATTTCCGCGTTAGGTCGAGCAACAACGCGGCCTCCGGCGCCCGCGGCGATGAACGACGCGGCAGACGCTGCCAAAGATTCAATGAAGATTGTTACGTCGCCCTCGTAGCCGCGCAGTGCGTTGAGGATTGCGATTCCTTCGTACACGTCGCCGCCGCCGCTGTTTAGGCGTACGGTGACAGGTTCGCCGCCTGCCTGTGAGAGTTCATCAATGACTTGGCGGGCGACAATGTCAAAGCCGACTTCGCCGTACATCAAAATGTCATTCAACTTCCCCACCCCGTTTCGCTATGTCGCGCAACAACGCCGTAACCTGGTTTTTCGTGAAAACAGCGCGCTCTTTAACAGCAACCGGTGCTTCACTTTCCCCCTCTGATTCAGGGGTTAAGGTCACGCCCATTTCTTCCTCCGCTTCACGAAGCTTCTTCTTCGCCTTTAGCGCGTCAAAAAGGTCACGCGGCGCGGGGATACGGAACGTTGAGCGAACCCAACCCTCAAGGTTTGGTTCCTTCGTCAGCACGCCCTGCGCAGCCAGCTGGGAAATATCACCCGGGGTCAAATCCTTCTGAACCTGAATACGCGTTGAGGTCACCAGCGGCAGCGTGCCGTCATACTCCGGAAAATTCAATGCCACCAGACGCGCCACGATGTACTTCGTAGCCACGTCGGCCACCAGTTCCACGTGTGACTGTTCACCCTGGATAAACTCGCCCAGCTGAACATTCGCCAACGCGTACGAGCCACCAGCACCAGTCAAATTAAGATGCGTCGCATTACAAGCAATCGCGATCTGGTCCGCGTGATACTCCATCGACGCCGGAATATCCGGCAACGAACCAGACACGCCCTCGACGGGCATATCCGCGCCCGGCGGCAGCGAATAGCCGGCGACTTCACCGGCCGCATACGACTCTGCCAGCTCCTGCCCACGCGCAATCTCCTCCTGCACCTGCGACCGGTCCGTCAACTGCGACGCCTTATACTTCGCAATACCCATACCGTTACGCTGCAAAACGAGAGAGTTGAGTCGCTGCAGTTTCATCAACTCAAGCCAATTATCACGCGCTGGTTCAAACACACTGGAGCCCTGCCACGTGTCATCCCGTCGACCACTGCGATACACCACGAGACGCTCAACAGGGATAAACACCTCACCCCGGCCCTTCACACCGCGCTGTGTGATTCCTTCCAGGCCGCCGTCGGTGGCAACGTGAATCTTGCGGATAGACAGGTTCGGACGCGGGGCAAGCTTACGCAGGTGCACCAGCCCATCCGGGCCGTACTCGTAGACCTGCTCAAAAAATGCCACACCGGTAAAAATCGAGTCCAAAGCCACGCGCAGATGCTCCGCCCAAGACACACGCCCAGCACGCTGCGCAGCAATGCCCTCCTCACCCTTCACAGGCAAAGACAAATCACCAGAAACAAGATCAACAATGTGCTTAGGCGCGCCATTCGGGTCAATACTCCACGTAGCCTGCTCAATAGGCTTACGGATAGCGTTCTCGACCTGGGCAACCTTTGCCGTAGAACGCATCTCCAGCAATTCCATCTGGCGCGTATCCCACTGCTTCGGCAAATTATCGTTCGTC
>Ga0181459_100275_pt1 | contig 11289 bp, 8 predicted proteins | sample InSIn2SAF170_FD_119060 | JGI IMG/M metagenome (GOLD analysis project Ga0181459, IMG submission 119060) | Clean room microbial communities from NASA Spacecraft Assembly Facility at Jet Propulsion Laboratory, Pasadena, California, USA -... ...
TCATTATCAATGGCTGCCGAAAGAAGAAACCTGACTCAAACCTGCACATATGTCGGTAGCTAATGGAGTCACCATAGATGATTTGCTTTGCAGCCATATCCTCTCTAACTTTTTGTGCCTTGTCTTGGTCGATCCATGATGGGAAAGACCAGTGTTCTTCCGCAATTTCGCCGTAGTGTGCTTTACCGGATACGAGGGCTGTTGTGATCTTCTTGAACGTATCATCGAATGGCTTGTCGTTTAGGAAAACCCAATCGTAGTTGTAGTTCCTGTTAAATCTGTCCTCGATTTGACGAATGGAACGTGCTATTTCCCAGACATCTGCATTTCGAGCAAGAGTAACAAAAGTCGCATTCATTCGTTCGCCGGGTGCGGGAGGCGATAATTCGCTCAACTCGCCATATTTGGGGTTTGGTGAAGTCGGTTCAGGAGTATATGCGTGAGTTGTTGCCGTCGCAGCCTCGATCGGTCTTGTGGTAGTTACTTCTTGTGTTGGCTTCTCTTTATCGCCTCCTGTCAACCCACCAAGCAGCTGACCAGCGTTATTCCTGATTGGTTCTGTATACTGAGGTAACGAGGATGATGAGATTAAGTATATTACAACAATACCCTACTGTGGTCAGCATCCCGAGGTTTCCGAGGAGAAGACAAGCATACGAAAATGGCAAATAATATGTACCGAGCATATCGGATGTTGCCTGTAGCCATATTCGCTGGTTTAGAGACTGTGTCAATCACTCTTGGTTTTGCAAGCGCATGCGACAGCACAGCACGCCGCCTCTTTGGATCGTCGTCTTGTAAGACCCGTCGTTATCAACCTTTCGTCGCAGGCAGAAAACGAATCGCCGCAAATGGTCAAGTTGATGAGTAAGGCTGAACTTGATCCGGAGTGCACAAGCCAGAAAGAGGAAACGGTGGTAAGACGATGTCCCTATTCAGATGTATACTCCAGCAACCACAATTATCGTACGCGTGTTAAATGAACAAGTTGCAAGCAAGAGAAAAGGGCTTCGATTTTACCCTGTTCACGGTGTAGGGACGCGCAAGCATACAAGCACAAAGGGGCTTATCTTTTCCGGGCGTTGAAACTTGATCTCCAGAACTCAGCACTTTCATGATGCATGCGCAATACAAGACTTTTAAGCTTTGAATCCCTGTAAATGAGTCTCCAAGGTGTGCGGGTGCGGACCGTGTGAATGGCCACGAATGTATTTTGGGTAATTCGATCGGAAGCGGCGTGTTTTGTTCATGCACAAGGCAAGCCAGGCTTCCACTACGCCCGAGCCCGTGCATTCCCAAGGGTCGGCCAAGCTTCCAAAGAACTTCGTTGGCCGCATCGCCAGAAACGTCATGGAACTGTGGTCGGCAATGCTCCGAATTTGTAATAGGAACATGCACAACACCGCACACTGGCAGTGTAATATCATTGTCGACAACGAGGTCCTCACTGTAACATCACATTACTTTTGAATACGTTCGTTGCCCTCTTCGGCTCGGTGCTGCGCGTTTCCTCACAATTTGTCTCAGACCAGTACCTTCAGTTGGTGGCAAGTAGGTGATGATAGCAATGCAGCGATAAAGGCGATCCCTAGGACTCATTACATCGACACGATAATTTAGGATTCGCGACCATGGCAGGTTTCTTCGGTTTCGACACCTCGCTACCTCGAGACAGAGCTACGGGCAGTGGTAACAGAGGTATATTTGAGCACAACGATGCCTTCGCAGGGATACAGCAAGCTCGAAAGTTGCAAGCTTTCCAAGATACCGAAGATGAGATGTATGTGCGATGTGTTGGGTTTGAGGCAAGACAGAAATACTGACCATAATAGCATCGATTTCGAAGACACATACGATGGATTGGGTGATCAGCTTCAAGAGACTGGAGACGAGTTAAACGATGATACTTTTGGTGGTGGCGCCGAGGGCGCTGGTGCCCAAGGTGGTGGTGAAAAGGACTTTGATTTCTTCGGCAAGACTGCGCAGGTCTCAAGTGCGATTGATGAAGAAGCTATGCGGTATGGCTTACAACAATCATCGCGACAGCCTGAGCCAAAACCCAGCTCCAAGCCAGTCCGGTCAGGATATGAAGCTTACCAAGATCCGGATTATATACCTGATATCCAAGCAAAGTCTGGTTTCTGGGGTGCAACGGCTCAAACACAGCAGCCGTCACAAGCAGCTCCGATCGCGTCGGGTGATGGAAGGATCAGTACAGCACGGTCAGGCACTGCGATGAAGACTAAGATGATGAGCTTAGAAGAGGTCGAAGCAGCAATGCGAACGCGGCAGGTACCGCAGCAGCCAATGCCACCACTTCCTTACCCTAACGAGCGTCCATTCTTGCCAATGCCTGGTGCTGGTGCTCCGCCGCCTGGTTTGCAGTTTGAGAATACAGCACAACGTGGAGACATATTTCCACCACAAGCTCCTCCTCAAATGCAGGGTCCATCGCAACAACACCAGAATGTACCTTCTCAGCCAGCTGCCCAACGACAACAACAACAGCAGCAGCAACAACATCCGTTGCAAATTCTCCAGAACCCTAGTCGACCACGACACTCTCCACACCCAAGTCAAGGTCAACCTTTGCAAGTTGGAAATTTGCCTGTGATTACACATCCAGAGCAATTGATGCAGCTTTCTGAGGAGCAAAGACGTTCATACCTTGAGGAGGACGCCAAACGAGCGAAGCGTAATCACAAGATATTTCTGCTTTCTAGAGGTAACGGCTTGATGACTCCACAAGATAAGAACTTCATTACACGGATTCAACTTCAGCAATTAGTTGCGGCTACTGGCAACATTACTGATCCAGACCCAGAAGCAGCTTTGGTCGAAGACTTCTACTATCAGGTCTACAGTCAAATTAGAGGTGCACCTCGACAACATCCCACCCAACCACTCGGGCATTTCGCACAGACATATCTCTATCAAACAGGTGGTAGGTACAACAATCGAAGAAACCAGATCAATGGCGATAATCACATGCAACGAATGCAACAGCAGGTACAAAGGGCTGTGGAAGCGGCCAAGCTCAAACCCAAGAACAAACAATTGATTATCGAAGGCAGTTTGGGTAAGATCTCCTTTAGCAATGCTAAGACACCGAAGCCTCTTCTGAATATCAAACGACAAGAGTCGTACGACACCCGACCAACAAGCAGCAGGAAAAACGCACAACCAGTTGGAACTGACCGCAAGACTATCTTGAAGAACATTGAAGCAGTCTATTCAGTTCTCATGGCCATGGAAGATCAAGAACGCAAAATGCCACCACCGCCGACTGATGACAACCCCGACAGTGTCCAAGAGACTGCTACGTGGCGCGAAGAACTATCTCAACTTAATGCCCAACTATGGCAGAACCTCAAAATCATGGATCCAATCGTGCCTGGTGCATTAGCCACTCATCCTTTCATTGCCTTCCTCTCCTTCACCAAAGGTAAAAAGGCCATACCGCGCATTTTCCGTCAGATCGATGCTGAACAACGTGTCACAATCTTGACCATGATAATTGTCCACCTCGACCAGCTTGATGTAGTTCGGCACGCACAACCGAGAGCTGGCGAGACACAACCGCCTGCCTACATTCGCGAAGAGATCGAAACATTTTCCGTTGCGGTCATCCCTTCACTCATGTCCTATATCGGCGAAGCACCAATCAACATCATGATCGGCCTCTTACAACTTCTTGTTGACCACACTAACGTCATCACCGTTGCACGTTCGCGGACTGGTCTGGTGCTCATGACCATGCTACTGTCCCGTGCGGAACTTGTCAAAGATAGTGGTGAAGTCGCTGATGCAGATTGGCAACAATGGGCTTCACACTACAATCGTCTGTTTGATGTTCTTGAACCGGTATTACCGTTGATCTTCCCTGGTCCAGTCAACGTGGGTGACGACATGTATGTATGGCAATTCCTAGCCGCGGTAGGAATCGGAGCCAGTCCAGACCAGCAACAAAGATTAGTTATTGGAGTGAAGGATCGAGTTATGGATACTGTACAGCAAAGTCGGGCGTTACCAGCGGAGATGAGCAGGCAAAGATTAGGAAATGTAAATCTATTTATGAGGGCTATTGGATTGGACGTTGATATGTTGGGTTGAAAGCAACAAGAATGTGCTCTACGTTGTGGTACGAATACAGTATGTATCCTTGCTGAGCAGAGGAAGGACTACGAGATAGGCTAGACTTACCGTGAGCTTCCGTAGTGCTGTCATTTAAATCAGCATACCAAGTGCAGACGAAGAGAAAGACAAACCCACTGAGAAAGTCCAAGTAACAAGTCAAAAAATCTGGACAATACTAACGTGACTTGTACAGCAGAAAGATACAAGTTAATTTATCCGGACAGATATAATGATTCGTCCCATAGTCGTCGTACCCTAGCACCATATCATTGTTACCTCCTCATTCCATATGCGTATACCGAGACGGCCGGTAAGCCAAATCGACGCTGTAGCAGGAGCCCTGTATGTAAAAACAACACAGGAAGTTCTACATGTACATCAGTAATACGGTACTCAAATCGATGCTGTGAAACAGTTGATCAAGGACTGCATACGTCATAGTTACCGCATATAGATACATCGCATTCCTAATCGAGTAGTGCTGGACTGAGTTCGGCGCCCGTGTCCGTGGGTGTACACCGTTTGGCGAACATCTCGAACTTACAGTTGTAAGCGGTACCCGTAGAATGTTGGTTGCTGATCTGCTACTAGCAGTCATGGAGATTGATGGTAGATGCTTAGTAGAAGATGTATTATCTATCAGCATGCACCCAGGACAACCTTGGAAATTAATTTTTATGATGCTCGGTCTTTTTTCGCATTGATCACTGAATTAGTGTTACTTTTTATCATCACGCAATTACATGTACACCGTGTATGGTATAGAGGGCACCACAGAAGCGTGTACATACACACATTCATGTCGCTACATGTATCTTATCCCGGTCTCAGCTCTCAGTTCTCGAATCCTCAGTTCATGTCTTCAGCTCTTGGTCTCCACGCGTATGTACGTATAAGTACAACATACGCCCAATCCCTATCCTGCCGGATCACTGCATGGACAAAGATCGACGTACCCCCGAACATCACAACAACCGCAGCACCGTCAACCACCGTTTCCGCAAATTAGTGCCGCTACCATTGCTTCGTTCGTTAATGTCCCTTCGAAATAGTACAGTACAGTCCGCATCCATGCCTCCATGTAGTGTCAACAGGCAGACAGTAAGTAAGTAAATACAGTCTCGAAGACTTCTGGATAACTCTCAACGATCAATTTCGAGCTCCAAGCCTCATGGCACGCTCCATCAAGTCCAACCGTCGTTCACGCTCCTGACGTCGTCTGTATTCTTCCATGTTCTTCTGCTGCTGTTGTCTCTTGTTCCGCATGTATTCAGCACGAGACTTGACGTTATCGGCCCGAATGATGGTGCCGAATCCATAAATTGGGTTACCGAGCAGGCGGAGGGCGTAGACGACGTCGAGAACTGTGAGAGTTTTTCTGTTGGAATTCTCGCAGACAGCTATTGCAGGACGCAGAATCTAGTAGAGGTGGAGTCTTAGTTATGGTGCATCATGGGAGTGTGTTGGTATTGTAGGTGGAAGTGAAAGGGAAGGAAACAGGGTGGATCAATTGGTTTCTTGCCTGTTTGAGTCGATCTTTTACGACGTTCTGTGTTTCTTGATAGATCAGGAACTGAATTCTGCGCACACCTCCTCGACGGGCAAGACGTCGGATGGCTGATTTAGCTGGGGCTTGGTGTTAGCTTCTGAGGATCTCGGTGAGAGAGAGGCATGTATACTTACTGAGGGCGGCTGTGATGTTGTCCCGTAGAACTTTTTGGTGTCGAGCCGGCTGAAACGCACGACCTAGACCATTGTTGTTCTGACTGGTGACTGGAGTGCGACCTTGCTGCGGTGTTGGGTCTGGAGTCGGCAGAAATGCCATGGATCGAGATGTTCTCGGAGTGTTCATGTTTCAGTTTGGGATAGGATGACCTTAGAAAGTGTTAATCATGAAATGAGGTGACAAGAAGAAGTGGTAGAATTGAAGTCATTGAAGAAGACTGATGAAAGGAGTGAAGCAAGTTGAAGGCCTGGGGAGTAATGAAAGTAAGTTCGACTCAATTGTCATAAGTTGAGATTCGAAAGTGAAGGTACGTAACGACAGACCCATTTTCATGTGAGTAGTGAAGGTTCATTGGAAATATACATGGAACCTTTTCTTTCATGCCGAAGTGTCGATATCCTAGAGCCGACCACAATCCAACCAGTGCTTTCATCACAATGAATGGGTTTGAGATGCATCATGGTCTTGGTATTCTAGCATGACTCCGTGGAGTAATTACTTCCTGTGGCACAATTTGTTTTTGGCCACACACTTCGAACGTCTGACGAGGTGGCATAGCTTCAAACATGGCTTGGTATTTCACGTTTTGACAGCCAGTCGATGATGCATTGAGGTGGGCCTCTTGTTTCGTGAGTCTGTAACCTGAACAAGACGACTCGGACACTTTGCTTGAGGAGGCATACCGTGATTGTGATTCAATCAGTGGTATTTCCACCAAAAGTGAAGCCGTCCAATTAATACTCCGAAGCGGCCTCCTTGGATGTAGACTGTGGCCCGACAAATACATTAGACATTATGCTATTGATTGGAGAATATGCAACCTCGAAGACCCGTGTTGCCAAAGGCAGTGGTCTGTTTACCGTTCATGATGCATTTACGCCTCTCATTCATGATATGAAAGTTGCCTCGCAAAAGAGTTTGCCTTTCTCGCTCGTTTCATTCCCAGACTCCTTGATCTTCAAGCTCATCTTGTCTGATGAAATGTATTGGAAGATAATAGGCTTAGTACCAACGACACCTCCGATCAAGTTCTTAATGATAGTAGGAACATGCGCAAGGACATCAACTCGGTCGACTCGATCGCCAAGATCGCCCATCATTTCAGCTTCGAAAGGTTGACCATCCTTGGTCTTGCCACTCCACTTGCACAGCAGAGCTTTTGGTTCGGGCCAGTCACTCACAGGATCTGTAACAGCAGCGAGATGTGTAGCTGTGTTTGAGCAGCCAGCGTAAATCAATTCACCCTCCTTAGCAACGCAGCCAACGTTCACCACTGTCTTGGCATATGAAGGAGGTGTGGTGAACTCCATCATAACAGCGGAATATGTTGGGGTTTGAAGGTTGATGAAGTTCCATTTAGCAGCAGCATGATGTGGTTTCATACCTTGCAGAGCCATGATGTAAACTGCTCGACCGGCCATGCCATATACCTTTTTCTTGGTCTGCATTGTACCTGAGACAGTGCACATGGGCCAAAACGCATGGCGCATCGAACCCCACGGCTTCTGAGGATCGGTGCCATAAAAGCTCGTTCCGTTGACGCCAGCCATAAACCCTGGAGCAGTTCTCTTGACAGTTATATTGCAAATATTGTCAGTATTGATGGCTGACTTGATCGTGTATGTAGTTCCATCCTCACTCAGTGAAACATCCACATTATCTGCGAAAAAGCCTGTCTTGCGCTGGTCGAAACCGTGGTTGTTCAGAGGATCTGAGCACCACAGGTGATTACCTGGCCCATCGTGATCAAAAATCTTAGAGTTGAACTGACAAGTTGTGCGCACACCCCTGTTCCAGTCAGTCGTAAATTCGTCTCTACTGTAGGCCATACTTACATGACGTTGCTGTATATCACTTGTGCCATACCTGTCATGCCTTCATCGGTCATGAAATAGAACGCCTGTGTTTCTACACAAGTACTCTCCATGGCCAGCCATTTTAGGTGTTCGGGGGAGAGTTCTGTGTATGATTGCAACTCGGCTTGCTTGGTTACTGGCTGTATAGCAGATGGCCCATATTCTGGTTCTTGCGTGCCGGCGACATCTGCTAAACTGGTTGCGAATGTCAGAGATGCTTGCAAGCTGGTCACGCGACTCACGTCTTCTTGAACCAATTCATTGTGAGTGTGTTTCGTTTGTAACAAGATAGCTATACTAGGAGGAGGCAAGATGGATTATCAACGATGTCTTTAGCCTCACCCGGTGACTGCGATGGAACGTTGAATTGCAGCCAAATCATCGCGTATACGTCATTTTCACTTATGACTAAGCTGCCAGGCCATACATTAGCGTATACCGGCTAATCTATGGGAGTGGACTTGGGACAATCTCGAAGTGTCTCGCGCTCAGGACTTCATATGTCGACTCAACAACATCAAGCTCTGCCATCATTCATCATCCCTCAAGACACAATCCGCAATCCAATCGACTACTTTGGCATCAAAATCTTTAGACACACCAGCTCGAACCAATCCTAAACACCGCAAAGATGGCGAGGAAAATGCCGACTCGAGAGCAAATCGTCAAGCTCATCGTCGGAGCTGGCCAAGCAAGCCCAAGCCCTCCGGTTGGTCCAGCTTTGGGTAGTAAAGGCGTGAAAAGCATGGATTTCTGCAAGGTATAGTTGCTATGGCAATCACTAGACCAAAGCTCATGCGTGTGTAGGAATTCAACGCTAGAACGGCACATATCACTCCAGGGGTTCCTGTACCTGCTCGAGTTACCGTTCGCCCAGATCGATCCTTTGTATTCGAGGTCCGCACACCAACAACAGCATGGCTGCTTCTGCAAGCCGCGGGAATCAAGGAGGTCAAAGGCAAGCTAAAGGGCGCGCAAAAACCTGGCACAGATACTATTGGCACGGTCTCTTTGAAACATGTCTTCGAGATCGCAAAGATTAAACAGACCGAGCAGCGCTTATCTGGCGTCACTCTAGAAGGATTGTGCAAGAGCGTGATATCACAAGCCAAATCCATGGGTGTCAAAGTCGTGCCCTGAAGTTAGATCCATCATCAACGAGAATCGCAACCTACGAAACACAAAACAGACTAACAATGCTACCACATCGGCGTTTTCAGTGACGACAGCCGGTGTTCCGAAAGCTACAGCCTGATTACAAGATGTTACGCGCTCGCAGACTAGCTCAAGGTTCGGCAACCGTGTGTGTAGTACAGCATATGCGTGTGCTACAGCCTGACCTACCGAGCCGTGGAGCCAGAACCTGCGTGGCAGGAGGACTGAAAGTCCATGACAAAGGTTGAAAAGTGAAGAGGCAAGTTCGAGTGCATTTGGCGGTAGCTATTTCAGCTCGAATGACTTTCAAATCGGTCGAAGGGTGTCTCTGATCTACAGTTTGTAGACTCAGCTGATTCACTCATGCAAAGGCATGTTTGCAAGGTAGAGTGTGCTTCCTTGTTCAGGCCGCACGTGTAATCCGTTCGAAGCAGGGGTCGAAGATGAAGGTTGGTGGAGCGATTACTGGATCTCTAGTGCTGCACTAGTTTCTCGCGCGTGCTGGGGCAGACAGATCATGTTTCTTTGTCGGATTTTAATAGCTGTCATGCAAACTGGAATTCAAATAATGTTGAACATCTGAACCACTAGATTACAATGGCGAGTGTCGGTTAATTGCAAATCTTTTGCTTTGACAAGCAGAGTTCGGCGAGGCGAATGACCTCCGGAGCTTTGCCTCAACACGATTGCGATGGTAGTTCCAGCGTATCAGAGTACGAAGGAAAATTAATCTTTGGCGCAAACAAAACCCCTCGGCTTCAGGAGCCTCAAAGAGCCCCTCCATGATGTCCCTTTCGCACTTCGCACCTGTCTGACCTCATCTACTGGTACGCGTTGAATGTCTTTGCTTGTACACTTCGGCTTGAATGCACCAGAGTGTTACTTCCCGTTTCGTGTCATCTCCATAGATGCAGCGATCACAAGCGCATGGCTAAGGGCAACAAAGACATCTACTTCATCTCATACTAATTCTTTCGCATCTCTCAACCTCATTCTTACCTATTTTGTACCTCAAAAGCTTGGTGAGATCATTTGGCTGCCATTTTTCAGCTCCACTCAAGTCATCTGTTCGCTTTGCTCGGTTGGATCAGGTTGAAGCACGTCTTACTCCTGTCTTGAATGCTTTGTTTGTGCATGTATGTTCTCCAGCTGTACTGAGTTTTGCACCAACTGCCAGTACGCGTTACCAAGGCACACCGTGCTCAGTCAGCTTACCAACGTCTAGTCGCTCCACTCGAACACGCAAGGCTTCGCGAGTCTTTAATCGTTCTTTGTCAACTCTTTTATATGAGCACGAGAGTGCGCCCTGTCGATCTTTACGTCTGAGAAGACTCTGCCATCACCATGTCGTCTAAATTATCGGCCATGATGTATCCCGGCGAGGAAAATGCGAACGGTAGCCGTATGTAAAACGTGTTGACTATCAGAGATAAAAGCTGAAGAACACCACAGAACAAGCCTATGGCGCCGCTCAGAGATCGAATGTCCGCTTTGCTGGTGGCGTCGACGATGACGATGACGCATTGGCAGAAATGACACCGGAAGCCCGAGAAGAGATTCGCAGATTGGCCATGTCGCAGCAGAAGTCTAGGATACAAGAGCAGAGAGCTGCCAATTTTGCATATGATACTTTTTCATTGCCGGCCTCGAGGGTGCGTACATATTGACTCTGAGACAACGGAACCGTGGAAGTGAGAGAACGAATGCTGAGACGTAGTATTTAGGTCCCATCACACGAAAGTGATCCAAGCGGAACACCTCGAAGTGGTACGCGTGCCGGTCATCATGGTTCTATATCAGCTGCGGTACAGTCTCCACCTTTAACACCTAGTGGGTCAAAAGAGGCTCGATCAGATGCTGCAGGACATACTAGACAGTCTTCGATAACGCCCCAGACTTCACCCCCATCAGATCGCCGACCGCGAGAACTATCTAGACAGATTTCACCAAGTCAGCTTCCTCACGAAGGGGGCGAGGAGAGACAGAGGACAGTACCAAGGTTTCAAGCCGGTCCCTCGGAGTCTGAAAGTCCTACTGAAATCAGCCCAACTGGAACTCCTCGATCCGGCGCCGGAACTCCCCGCAGCAGGTCACCTTCAAAACCGCAATTGAAAGTCGAACCAAGGCACTTCGGCAGCACTGGCCGCAACTCTATTGCGCCAGCAATTGCAGCTGCCGCTGAACGATTACCACCGTCTGCTTCGACTCCCAGCTCAACCTCTTCTATATTTGGATCGAAGAAGGATCCTTACCCCCACCTTTCGTCTGACGACCGAAAGGGTAGCTCCAGCAACTTAGATGGAAAGAAGCACGGTTCAATGTCTGAACTCAAGCTGTTTTTCCGTCTGGGTCACAAGCATAAGGACAAGCACGATAGCCCAAGGGGTTCGGTTACTGAAGTAGGTGCCACAGGTG
>Ga0181459_100276_pt1 | contig 11264 bp, 12 predicted proteins | sample InSIn2SAF170_FD_119060 | JGI IMG/M metagenome (GOLD analysis project Ga0181459, IMG submission 119060) | Clean room microbial communities from NASA Spacecraft Assembly Facility at Jet Propulsion Laboratory, Pasadena, California, USA -... ...
GATTCCGCTCCATGGCAGCCTGTCGCGATCGTTGGTTCTACCTGAGCACAGCGTAACTGAGCATGATATCAGATGTCTGTTCTTTGGCTCCAGAAGGTGCGGAAGATGTTCGAAGCAGAAGAGGCGTGCGATGATGGCGGTTGCTTGGGAGCGTTCCTGCTGGGGAGTAAGGGATAACTGTACTTGAGTATGATAAGCTCGGATGTTGGCGCCTGTTAGTGTCAAGCAGGAGGATGTGTTGCTTGGCTGCGGGTGACATTGAAATGAAAGCGTTTGGAACGTCACGCTTACTGCCGTTTGTGCCAAGACGAAAAGCGGAGCCAGCATTCACTGCGGGGATCTCGCTCGCCACTTTGCGACGATCTTTGAAACACTTTGCAACGCTTTCCGGTCTTATCAACACGAGCGGCTCGTCGTAACTATACAAATTAGTTCGCAACCTCGTGAACAGTGACTGAAACGATACCAACGAGTACAAATGCCAATGTTCTATCGCAGGACTCCTAGACGACCATGTTCGACATGACCAGACACAGTAGCTGGATGTCCTCCGTCCGCGATCCACTTAAGCGCTGCTCCGCCCAGCTGGAGTCTTGTGTTTCCAATTCGCCGGCGAAACGGGGACGGACGACAAAGCCAGGAGCTGCCAAAGATGATGAAGACATCGATCCAGAAGCTGGCGAAGATGAGGAAGTAACGGAGGTCAGTGTGGCGAGCCTCACTCGACACGCCGAATGTCTAGAACCTCTGCTCATCGAGATTATCCGACGTGATCGAGCTTTACAAAGTGTGTCCGGAGGAGTTGCAAGAGGTGATTTGTAGGTACGTGGGTGCGGACGGCGTGCTAGCAGACCGTCAAGATGAGGCGAAAGTAAAGCTGAAGCAGATCGAGGAGCTTCGGTCAGCGGCGCGAGAGCGTGTGGAGGAGTTGGAGGATGAAGATGTCCATACCGACCAACGAGGTCGGATGCGGATCATAAGGCTCCAAGGCGAGCTACAGGCCCTCCACGACCACTACCAAGCAACCGGACAAAGCCGACTTGACGCTAACGATGCGCGGAAGGCGGCGGATGATCGGTTCTGCCTCGCTGTAGAGAAGGGGCTGCGGGAGGTGAGTTTGCGCAGGTTCGGAGTTTGGCACTTGAGGGACCAGCCGGATAAGCTCTATGACGGTCTCGCGATGGCTGGTGCGCAAATCGGCTATGCCCCTGGCAAGGCGCTGGTGGAGGAACTGAGGCGAGGCAAAGGGCGTGAGGAGGATTCCAAGAAGATATAGGGTTGGGCGGCGCGCTGGTATTGGGCGGTGGTGAACGCGGCGGGTCGTTTGATGATAGAGCGAGAGGATGGTTGCGCCATGGCGGCTGTTGCTGATGTGTTGGATCCGACGAGTACCTACTTTTCAAAAGTGTACATTAACAGAGTTGGCTCCGATGATCTATAGTCTAAGCCCTTCCTTCGTGAATATGGTGAGTGCCTGTGCTCGATACCACGAACCACACGATGGGATCTGATAAAGTTGTTACTGCGCACTCAGCCGTGTCTTCTGCAGAAAAACGGGCTTTCTCCTTCCAAGGCCCGCGCCATTGATCTCGAACTGTGAGAGCCTGAGTACGCAGGTGTTTGGTAGGGCCAAGAAGCGTCTAGAGTGGCGGAGGGGACTGTCGGAGAAGGGGCGAGTGGAGGCGGCTGAAAGGTGTCATGCGAGGCGAGTAAGACGACCTGAACCACGGGACCAGGAGAATTCGATTCTGGCCACTTCGTCGACCTTGGATATGTCTGCCATGAGCCGAGCGCTGCAGCGGCAGAAGGTAGTGCCCAAAAGTCTCTGAAGTGGTAGGGCACTGGGATAGGCGATGTTGACGCAAAAAACGAGACCCGGCCATGAGCACCTGCTGTGAAACCGTTGCAGTTCGGTAGTATCTACTATACACGTTTGTACATGAGCAGAGTTGCCCCCAGTAATCTATCGTCTAACCCCACCTTCTGACAATGCCGCGAAACGCCTGCGCTTGACATGAGACACGCTCTTCGAGAGCAGCCGTCGCCGCACGTGCCGAAGGTGTCCTTGCAGCAATACAAGGATGTCGGGAGCTTGCGTCGCGCACCCAGGGTCCTTGATAGGGTGCGTAAGCGGACGGACGATCGCTTTTGCGCAGTTATAGCTCGGTGCCACGCAGTGGTGGGCACCGTCCACCAAGGCTCGGACATGGGTGGCGATGGAGTGGATGATGATGCAGGATCTATGAGTGAGGCTCTACTGAGTCCCAGGCAGCAATCCAGGTCTGACGAGCGCAGAGAGAAAGATCAGCTGTTGGCGAATAGAGTAAGAGCCAAGCGGAATCTCTTCGAGAAAGAGCAATCATACGACGAGCTCCGGCAGACGTGTAACCGAGCTTTACAGGCTGAACGACGAAGGCAAGGCGAGAAGTTCGACAAGATGGAGTTCGATCGAGCCCATCTTAAGAAATGCGAGGTCAGCATCAGAGCCATAGACGAGGCTGAAAAAGCCTCGCAGGCCGCTCGCTCAGTCATCAGAGCAGCGGGCGTAGCCCCATCCGTCACAGCAGCTTCCGGTTTCCTGAGTCGACCAGATGATGGCTACGCCGGGAGTCTGGTCATCGTAGAGGAAAACAGATTAGACAAGCAGAGGATCCAGCAGTGAGCACAGGGTGTGCAAAGTCAAGACTCGCCGAGCATAGAAGGCCCGAAGCCGGACGATGCGGAGAGCCTGACACCCATGCAGCGCCAGGAAATGATACCGACGTGGGAGTGCCTCAGTGTCGTAGCCGACGGCAGGCGTAAGCAGCGCTTGCGGGAGCATTCTCGGGTCCAGGAGAGGGAGAGGCTTGAGATGGAGAGGCTTCAGATGGGCATGTATCCTGGACGAGAGCGGCGGAGAAGCATGTGAAAACTGTAAATGTTGGCGATCAGAGTCGGCCCAGATGTAGAACAAGTCGGGGACGTAGTCGACGCTTGAAAAAGGATGAAACGGTCAGGTTGTTGCAAGGAAAGATTTGCTAGGGTTTACCGAAACGAAGTCGCTGAGCGTATTAAGAATTGTAGCTTGAGTTGGACTTGGCTTATGGAGTCTCTCGTATTCCTTGTGCCTGATACAATACTCTGCAGCGCCAGTAATTGAGAACAAGCTGACCGAGGACATATGTACAATTGGTCAATGCTAGCTATATACAAGCAAGTTGATGAGGTATCAGAGTAAGCGTCCGTCAAACATGACTTCGTAAGATATGTAAAACACCCAAACGACCATCGCTCTCAAATGCCACAATTTCGATACTCAGCACTCGCAGTAGCCGTCCGATGAAGAGCATACTCAGTGACGATTAAGTCCACCTGTAGCACCCTTGACGGTCACGACGCCCACACTTCCCCTCCTGACCTCGTCCTGAGCAGCGACTGACAAACGCTTCTCGTCGTAGTGAACCGTCTCGACAACACCGCCGACAGCACCGCCCTCGAGGGAGACAGCGATCTGAGCCTCGCCCTTGATGCGGAGGACATGGAAGCCATGGCAACCCCAGTGGAAAGCGGCGTAGGCCAGCACAACCACGAAGCCGACGAGCGGGACGACGTAGGAGATACGGGTGTTGGCAGAGTCGGCAATGGCACCCTGAATCGGTGGGAAGACGGCGCCTCCAGATACACCCATGACGAGGATACCAGCACCGCGGCGAGTGTGGCGGCCAAGGTTGGCAGTACCAAGTGTGAAGATCGTGGGGTACATAGGTGCCTCGAAGAAGAAGATGGCGATGAGGACGCCGACGGCGGACTTGCCGTGCCCAGCAGCAATGTATGCGTTGAAAGCGATGGCACCGCATGCATAGAGGGTGAGCAAGAAGTTGGACTCGAAGACTGTTGCCAATGCAGTCGCGATGAAGCGACCGACTGTGAAGGTGATAAGACCGTAAGACAACATCTGCGAAGCCTGAGCTGAGCTGTAGTTGGCATTCTCAGTGGCGTAGTTGATGAAGAATGATGCGATGGTGACCTGAGCTCCCACGTAGCAGAACTGGGTGATGAAGCCGAAGATCATGTTGTATTGCTTGTAGATTGGGCCTTCGCCGATAACCTTGCCATCGCGGCCAATGCCAAGCTCGAGCGTGGTGTCTTCGGCGATTGAGCCACGGCGGCCAGTCTCCTCCTGAACTTCGGGCAGCTTTGCAAAGAAGAACAGGACAGCGACCGCTGCACCAGCGCAGGCAACAGCCAAGTAGACATACTGCACGTTGGTGAGATTGTTCGAGCTCTCGCCGGAGAAGAAGGCCTTGGATGCAATGAGCGGGCCGATGAACGAGGCGACACCGTTCCAAGACTGGCAGAATTGCAGGCGTGCAGAAGCCAAGGCTGGGTCACCAATGACGACAGCGTAACTGTTGGCCGCAGTCTCAAGGGTCGCAAGACCGCAAGCGATGACAAGTGTGCAGACCAGGAACCCGCCGAAGGATGCAAGCCTGTTGTCTGGGCTGGAGAAATGGGCAGTGGGCCAGAACATGACGGCGCCGAGAGAGTAGAACGCGAGACCCATCAGGATGGTGATCTTGTATCCCTTGCGCTTGAGCACCTCAGCGGCGACTGGCGAGAAGCAGAGATAACCACCGCCGAAGTACATGACCTGCAGACCAGTGGATTGGAGTTTCGTGATCTTGAGGACATTCTGGAAATGCTTGTTGAGGACATCGAGGAGACCGTAGGAGAAACCCCAGAGGAAGAACAGCGATATGACGAGAGCCAGAGGGAAGATGAGCTTGCGTCCGGTCAGGTAGCCGCCCTGGACAGGGGCGACGTTGATGGGGACACCGCCAGCCATTGCGGGTGTTGGTGTTGTCGGTTAGGTCGTGGTGGTTTGAGGGTATATGCGGAGGTAGGTCGTGGGCGATATAGATATCGATCAGCGAGGGTATTGTATCCTTGTAACAAGGAGGGGCACAGTCAAGTGATGCTGTGACACGAGTGAAAGAATGCTCGATCTAGCAATGAACGGCTAGGGATGCGAGCTGTGCTGCTTTGGCGCTGGGGGATGCTGGGGGATTGTGGTTCAGGGAGAGGGTATTGTTGATCTTATACTCATCCTGGCTCTACGACCATCGCGTGACCGCTTAGCGATGACAGTTGCTGGTGCATGAGGTGTTGTGGCTAGAGCGAAATCCAGTCGCCGAAGGTGCACGTAGGTTGACGCCATCGGCATATGGTTCTGCGCTAAGGTACATATGGCGGTAAGCATACATGCCAAGTTGCTAGGTGCCCCGGACTTGTGCCCTTGTATTCGGCCCGTAATGAGATCGCGGACATCTGGGGCTCCAAGATCACTCCACGCACACCCCATCCTTGGGGAATATGCATGGTCCTGCTCTCAGTGGAGTCTCCACGACGGCACGATCACTAGATCATGGTCCGGGTGGACAGCGGCGAGGCTGGGCCAACAGCGGTAGTGGTGGGGCAGAGCCGCACAGATACCGTGTAGGCGGATGCGCTCTCGAAGTCCGCGGTATCAGTGTATCACCGTCTTCTAGTCTTCTGCCAAGTTTTGTCGACGGTCTACTGATCTCATTTCCGGCGTACACCCTCAAGATATGGCAGCACATAATGATAAAAAGGGACAACCTCACCAGACATCATAATCGATAGGATCTCCCGTGATCAGCTGGTGTGCTATCATCGACTAACACGTCAACAAAAGCAAATGTCGCGTCCAGCGAAGGCCACCTGGGCAGCAAAGGCAAGGCACTGGTGATTGGTGATATGGAGGCGCGAAACACTTCTTCTGGCGTCCTTCGAGAAGAGCTTTCGGCCCTTCTCTGCATGATAGAACGCCCAACCAATCGAACGCATCTAAAGTTCATTTACACATGCAGATGCCCCTTCTAGCTTGCTTCTAGCGCTTCTCCGCAGAAGCTAGATCGTCAACGCGGGTCACAATGCGGAGATCTAGCTTCCTTCCACACATGCCTTCATGCTTCGCGCGCTCATACAACCAGAGCGAGCCGCCCTGGCTGCATGCAATCGCAGACGAAGTGGCGTCTTGTGTATTCGGAGTATACAGCAGGTTTCGGGGGAATTATGGGACTGACGGGCTTAGCCGTACGCGAGGCCGTCCCATGGAGCGCCACATACTTGGCGCTGCAGGCGAACAGTCACGGCATGCTGCATAGGGCTGATAGATGATCAGTGCGCTCTCGGGGCAGCCAAAGTAGTCCGTCATGTGTTAGGGTATTGGAGCGGTGGATCTCATCTCGCTACGTCCAGATCACTGACGAGGCGCTCAACAGCAGCATCGGCAGTTGACCAAAGAACGACACGGACAGCAGCCAGCTTGTAGGCTGTAGAGGTGGTCACAGTAATGCTTGCTCGTTCGTGCGCTGCGGACTTTGCAAGCAGTCTCGAGGGCTATCGCTTCGCCTTACCCTTTACCAAAATCACAGCACCTGCATTCTCGATCTTCCATCCACCCTCCCTCAGCGCCTTGCTAATGGCAGGTCCCAACTTGCCCTTCCCTCCTTCGCTATGTCGACCCAACCCGACAATGATTCTATACCCAGTCTGCCTGTCCTCAAAGCCCAGTCTACCATTTACGCGACTCTCGCCCAAGCCAGCCCACCAAGCGTTGACCTTCGCCTGTGCGATGCGGACAGCATTCAACACGTCAATACCGTGCAAATCGAGCTCGGTGGACGATGATTGGGAGGCAGCGAGCTCGTTGGCCGCGGCGGCTGAGGCTCGGGAGGAGAGCGCAGCGTATTCGCGACCGACTTGGCCGTAGTACGCTGCCGCACCACCCATTAGGCGGTCGGACCTGGCTTTGCGGTGCGCAGCGCTGGCTTGTGAGAAGGCTGTTGCGCGCGCTGAGGCGTATGCGCTGGCACGAGCGGCTGCTGGAATGTCATCTGCGTCTCCATGTTGGAAGTGGGAGGAGAAGCGAGCAGCCTTCGCGGATCCATCCTCCCATGCTGTGTCTTTGTCCAGTGCGGGTGGCGCATAATGCGGAATCAGCTGGATACCTCCGCCATTCATGTCCTTGGACTTCGCAGTGAGCGCTTGCGCTAGCTCCATCGCGGCGGTCATCTCGGGATGCGTCAGGCGAACGATAGCAGCCAGATACTCCGGCGCGATACCTGGGAATTCGTACCCAAGTTCTTGCGCGTGGACAGTTACACGCTCATCGTCAGTGACTATAAGCTTGCTCTCCTCCATAGTAGCCTTCAGTATCGCGCCAATGGTTCGCGGGACTGAAGCTCCTTTGTCGTAATACACAGATGAGACGGTCGCAGTTGCGATGCGCGTCCTAGACGCAACGAACTCGATTTCCTCACCCGCGGTCTTCCACTTGTTGGTCGCAGGAGCCGCACTGCCGAGCACGGGCGAAGATGGCAAAGAGCTGGACCGTCGATCATCGGGAATCTTCACACGCTTGCCTTTCGGCTTTCCTTTGCGGCCACGGCGGACGACATTGTCTTCGGAGAAAGCGTCGATACCCTTCGCAGCCACTTTGCCGCCGCTGTCATCGCTGTGCTCTCCCTCATCAAAGTAGACATGGTTCAGCAGCTCCTCCATGGTCGCCTGCCATCTGCCACTGCATTTGCGCAATGTATGTTGTATGCTGTATTTCGTAACTCTGTCTCCAAACAAATCCTGAAGCAGACGGACTTTTGTCTCTTCATCCAGACCCTCGAGATCTTCCGGTTTGCCAATGCTACCGCCCTCGTCTCCGACAAGCTCCTCAAGGTCAAGGAATGAGACGCCGTTCGACAAGCTCGTGATATCGGTTTCTGTTGTACGTGCGGCACTGGTCTCCGGACATGACTCTGCCCGCTTCTCCAGATTGCCAGCACCTTCTTGTGCTCCAGTGCCGGAAGGGTCAAACCCTGCGGCCTCCTCCAGCACCGCAGACTCCTTCAGCTGATCTAGGATTTCGCGCGCATCCTGCACGCCTTGCGCATTGCAGAGGTCATAGTCCGAGACTATCGCAGACAACAAAGCTGGGTCAAGAGGAGGGCAATACTCTGCCTCGAGCCGTGCGAAAGCATCATCCATCTTCAATGTCTTGGTATACTGTTCGCGATCCTGGCTTTCGTAGGAAGATCATGGTCGCAGCGCGTGAGGCGACATTTGTGCTGTAGTTTGATCTAGGTTGTACGATAGGCATAGACGGTAGGATGGTAGGTTGCGATGGTTGAGCGTGTCTGCGCGAGAGGATTGGTTTCTTTGGGTGGATGATGACATGGACTCGGCTTCGGCGCACGGTGATATCTCGGCCGAGGTCCTTCGTAATGGCTCCTGAGTCGGACTGACAAGTAAGAAGTCAACTTCACTTCCTGTTGCTTCACTTCCAGGCCATATTTCACACACTGCACTCATTCATCATCATGGAGGGGATGCACAAAGACCCTGTCAAGCCGCCTGTATCGGACAAATCAAGAAACATACTAGCATTGCCACCATAGGTCGTTCTATCGAGGCTTTGTGCTACTCACCACCATAGCCGACAGAAACGCCAGGTGTGCCATCAGGATAGCTCTTAGTCAATCTTGGTTCAAAAGAAATGAACAGAGATGACATCGGCAGGAGCTCACAACGCACACTGTAGACAAGATTAGGCCACGCGAGGATGGGTGCTGTCAAGAGTACCGTTCCCATAGCTTGGGCAGTCACAAGATGCTCGGCCGTTTCCAGGGCTTCGGACATGCTTGTATGGATGCTACTACGGAGCTTTTGCTGTATAGTATAACCTAGACGCGAGCGCCGCTACTAACACGACCATACGCGCCGGAGCTGTATACTGACTCGCTAAGAAATACTGGCGGTGCAGTGACACCCGGACGCTGCGGACGTAGGCGGGCATACCAGATGCCTTTCCAAGCTATGTTTTATGGTTCACCGGATTGTTTCCTTTGCTGATTCCAGTCTCGGATCCCGTCCGCTGGTCGACCTTCAGCGCAACAGCTATCACTGTCGCCAACCTCGACGTTTCCATTACGCTCTCTGGGAGGTATATATTCTACATCGTCAGGCCAGTCTTCTCTGCTCGGGATAGTGAAGGCTTTAGACTTTTGATCTACCCCCCATCGCCACGCCTCAATCCTGTTACGATCGATTGGCGATGCATCGCAGCTGTACCTTCCATCGTCTGGCAGGTCGACGAAACCGGACTCTGCCGTATCTGAGGGTGGCAGCGCTGCTGCTTGCATTGCTTGCTCAGCTTGCTCGATGTCCTTCTCCGCGGCAGTAATACGACCAGTCCAGTATCTACGTGCTTCGAGGTAACGGTGATCGAAGTTCGACTGCGTGTCTGAGGGCTTCCGTGTCCGTGCCCACTCTTCCGGGTCGAATTGGTATGTCTCTCGGATTTGGTCGAACCTCCTGCGAGCGGTAGCGAGTTTGGTTTTCGCTTGCGTCTTATTCTTACGGAGGACTTTATCGAGGTTGGCTGACTGTGACTCTTGATCGTTATGGGGTGCTTTTTCAGAGATGCCCGCTTCCTCCAGGCCAAGTCTCTCTGAACGCTCGGCTTGCGGCTCTTCGCCCTCAACCAGGCGTCTTGCAATCAACATTGCTCGAAGAGCATCACAAAGATCAGCGTCTGCGGCATCATGATCCATGTTGAGATCAGAAAGGTTTCGTCCAAAAAGCTCCAGCTGTTGCTCCACAGCATACAGAGTACCGAAGAAGCGAGAAACCTCTTGCTCAGCTACCTGGATCCGTTGCTCGTCGCTTTGTTCGAGCTGTGCGTCCAGGTCCAGCTGTTCCTCTGTGCTACGTATCAAGTCCTTCATCTCAACCCGCCTTCCTTCGGTTTCTGCCTGCCTCGCCTGTTCTCCTCTTATCTGCCGTTGCGTCTCAATCACTCTTGCAACACCTTCAGCAACTGGAGCCGGCAAGAAAACGCTCCGCCGCGGATCAGCTTCAGATCCCTCCTGGTATGGCTCGAGCATCTGGGCGATGGCATCGCAATGGCCGTCCCATTCGGTGTTCATGGCTGCCTCGGTGCCTGGTCGGTCCCGACTATACATATCGAGGCTCTGCTGGGCAAACTCAAAATGTTGGTTTATCTGACCGATCTCGTAGGCATTCCCTTCTTCGTCCTCGGTGCGAAGTCTGTCGAGCTCGGCATTATACTCTTCCATTGCTCTTTCGCAATTTAGACTACTGTCTTTTTATCACCTTCTTCACAGCTCAGCGCGTGCGACAGGAAAATGCGGGTTTCACTGGAACCACTCCGAACCAGACCGACCAGGCCCCTAGCGTGACGACAGGTGTTAACCAGCTGCCAGTCGGTGCACCACAACCTCCTTCCCTACCACCCCAAACCCCTACCGGACCAAGGAATGCCACAGCTCGTGTTTCACGCCATGGCACCCCCCCTCCTGCGAGAGACGACCGCCGGCCTACAAACACCGCCAGACAGCCGCATCACCAAAACCCCTCTACACGCGCACAATTTGCAGCCCGGACGCGCAGGTACAACAACCGCGGCGGGGACTCCTATAGGCCCGACCCACGCCTATGATGGAACCAATGTTTCACATGTACCTTGCTGCGCACTGTGATCATTTTGAAGAGTCTAAGAGTATCTCAATGCTAGAGGAGATGGAAGGGGTGGCTGTACTATTGGCTATGACTTATGAGGATGGGTTGGAAATATGAAATCGAGGTTATGCGATTGGACCCATGAGCTTGCACCTATGAGAACGGGTAAAGCAGGCCTCTTCCGCACCATCATGTATCTTCTTACCAATGAGAGACAGCCCTTCACCCTTGTCTTTGTACATCCCTCCAGGAGCATGATTGACGCGACCGAGCAACAGGAGGACGGGCTACTTGGGCGTGAAGACTCTGTAGATTAGGCCTGATTGGCGAATCACTCGTAGCTACGCTACGAACTCACCACGTACGATGTTCCCGCTCGCTGATCACACATCGTAAACAAGGGTTCACCGCGGTTTCCGAAAGCGGGCACGTGTCCAAGACATCGCGTTTGCTTGTCTAAGACACGTATAGAGTCCGCCACGCCCTGGGCTTTCCAGCAGACATCGTTGGACATAAAAAGGCTGAACTGCCACGAGCACATCTTTCGACACCTCTTCCACACATCCTGCAACAGAGCGAACATGCAGACCGTTCATATTGTGGTGAAGAGTGATGTCTGCCTGGTCACGACTGCGGAGGACGGCCAAGGGGCCGGCTTCCTGGTCGACTCCCGCATCCTCAGCTATGCTTCTCCAACGCTGGCTGCCCTCCTGGGACCCAACTTC
>Ga0181459_100278_pt1 | contig 11242 bp, 10 predicted proteins | sample InSIn2SAF170_FD_119060 | JGI IMG/M metagenome (GOLD analysis project Ga0181459, IMG submission 119060) | Clean room microbial communities from NASA Spacecraft Assembly Facility at Jet Propulsion Laboratory, Pasadena, California, USA -... ...
GGAGGTGAAACATGTTCAAGCCATTATTGTAGCCCCAGGTGTTCATTGCAGGAAATTGTTGTAATTCAGGCATACTCTCTACTATGCCTGATTGCGGAAAGTTGTAGCTAGCCATAAGAGTGTCAGGTGGCTATTTTACTGACAGCGCCCGCCAACAGACAGCTGCTGAGATCAAAGAATGACAGGCAAATATTTGTTTGTCAGCATCCTCGCTGCTTCGAAGTGGTGGCGCTTCATTAAGTACTGCAGATGTGGCGTAATCGTCTGATTCCCATCTGAGCACACTCCTCCTTCTTCCAGATGAAACATACCTGAATAGGCATCTCGGAAATGGCAGCACCAAGTAAAAATATTGGTCTAGTGGTTTTATGCAGGTGCACTACCCGATCCACGCCCGTTTTGTGTGCGGGCAGAAGTTGAGCAATGGCATTATAGATTTCCGAGCAAATACCGGCTGGGGAACAAAAAGTCTCGAATCCTGTATTCGAGCGTTAGAAGCAGGGCCCGACCTTGCTTAACGGTAAACCCCAGACGCGTAAGCGACTGGGTAAGCATTTCAAGCCGAGCATAGCGGCTGGTTGAGCCTCTAGCTCCAACATAAGTGGGTGATCGACCCATTCTCTTGGACACTGATGGAGTCATGACCACTCACTGCTGGCTTTGGTCATCATAAACTGACAAGTGCTTTGGAGACTTTCGGCACGTCGTTGTGCTTTTTCGACTTCCTGAACTCTGTGATCTGTTTCACTCCACTGCCATCGCTGTTCTTTTCACTCAGTCAACTGCTGGACTGTTGCAGCAGACCGTGTATGCGTGGGGTGCGATGACATCGCCGCTTGTAAATCGAAGGAGATTTACCTAGAGATAATCGAAACCCTGGGACGACATACGATATGGCACCAACGCAAGCGGCTACCCTGGTGGCAGAGCATACGAATAATGCTCCATCGATTTCAGGCACAACCGCCGTGTCTGCCCGTATTCTCAAGAAACGAGAGACTGATCGAAAATGTCAACGTATGATCAGGGAGCGCACAAAGTCGCGTATCGCCTACCTCGAGGCCTTGGTGGAGGAGTTTCGCCAACAAGACTCCAGCGGCCGTGTGGAAACATTGATGAATCAGTTGTCGGAAATGAAAGAAGAGCGAGACGGCTTGGCTAAGAAAGTGAAGAATATTGAAAATATCATCTCGGATGGGAAATTGAAAGAGGAATCTGATACTCGGTTGTTGGCTATTTCAAGCATTCCGGCAGGGTCAGAGGAGCCCGAACCAATGTCAGCATTGACCATTGATACAAATCGAAGCTTCAGTTCTCAGCATGCCAATCTCAACGATCTACCTTCGACCCCAAGTCCTGATGACATATCACCAGTCTACCAAATACACAACAAGGAATATGCCGCTTACATCGACCATTCATCACGTTCGTCGTGGGCTGCATCGACATTACAACTTGGACGGAATCATTCTTGTGAGTGCACCGCCAACCCATCAGCGCTTGATCCAGGAGTGCCGCTCAACAAGTGGCGATACGCCAATGACACGCTGACAGAGTGGTTCAAATGGTCGCCTCAAGCATTGGACATGCAGCCGTACGCAGCATACAACGATGACATTCCTGTGAGAGCAATAGTTGAAGGATGGGATGCTGTGGAGAAGAGAGGTCATATGCATCCTGTCTGGCGCCTACTTCGAGGCATAGATCAAATCATTTTTGTTTCGTGTGATAAGCGGGAGAGGTATGCTGTCCTCCGGACCATGAGCCTCCTACTTCTAGCACATCTCAACCCCACCAGCAAACAGCAAACTAAATTACCGTCCTTCTATCTCAAGCGCCCCTCACAAAACATGCTTCATGCATACGCTACCGAGTATTTCGCCTGGCCAGGTCTCCGAGAACGCTTTGTCTTCGCAGAACATCGATATTGTTCGGGAACTTTCTGGCGACTGTTCTGCAAGAGTCTTCGTATTCAATGGCCTTACGAATTTCGCGATTGCTACATCCACAACACGGAGACTGGCCTTTATGATATTTCACCAACATTTCACGAGCGAATAAGTGATATCAAACACTGGACTATGGGTGCCGAAATCTTCGAGCAGTATCCTGAATTCTATAGCGATTTTCCTACTCACAATCACATTCCTGCATCTATATCGTGTATCTCGAAGATACCAGGGCCATTCGTACATGCGATATCGCCGAACAATTCCACCGACGGACGCAGAACAAGCACAAACTCAGGCGAGGAAAGTCTCGAGAATCAGACTCAATTGTCCAGTCACCTACAAACCCACCTTTCAAGCCCCACCCAGCATCAACGTCATCAGCAAGTTCAGCAACAACCACCACAGCCACCACGTGAGAATGCCGTAGTCCACTATCACCCAGTTTCAGCTGGCACTTACAACCCTGACACTCTTATGGCTAGCTACAACTTTCCGCAATCAGGCATAGTAGAGAGTATGCCTGAATTACAACAATTTCCTGCAATGAACACCTGGGGCTACAATAATGGCTTGAACATGTTTCACCTCCATCCAGACTGAAATCGGAGTTGCTGTCATAACTGACTAACTCCTTTTCGGCATACTCGATAGATGTGAAGCCACCAACTACCATCGACCACAATTCTATGTCCTTTCACGTCAGGAAACAAACCAACTACCACCATACTGCAACCAAAGCATTTAGGTTCATGCTAGCAGCAAACAGATCTTCCCGAAGTGCGGTTTTCAAGGAGCCAACACTCTTCTTTGCACAGACTCCTGTCTCAACACAATCTAACATGGGCATGTCTCAATCGTCCAAGTTTCTTGTCAGGCTGCAAGACAACCAGCGCGGTAAACTGCTTATCACCATTACGACGAATCGGACCATGGTCACAAATCACACACGTGCTACTTGTCAAGTATCACTCCACCCTCATGGTCAATTTGCACAACAACATCTACACCAGCAGTCTCGTCGAAGCCCATTTACTGCAGTCACTGTGAAATACATACAGAATTGAAGACACACGAATCTCAAAGTGGAAACACACGTCAGCACCTACTACTGTACGATAGCCTCCTCTTCCGCAAGCAAGCAGTACCCCCAAAACCAATCCAGAACCTCTCCCTTCACCATCAATTCTCATTCACCATACTCATCGCCAAACAAACCCACCTTATCGCTATTGCTTGCTTGCTTGCTTCCACAGCAAACAATTCACGACACCAGATCGTACACAAAAATGCGAACGCAGATCAACCACGTTCTCATTCTCGTTCTCGATACAACACAATGCATGTTTTGAGCTCTGAAAATGGAATACTACCTACCTACGTATACAATTTAGTTAAGCTAGACACATACATACATGAATCCATCCGCCCAAGCACATTCGAAATCATACGCAGTATATATATGAGCTACACAAGCACGTCGCTACCAGTGCAGTGACTGGAGCCTATTTAAAGGAACGTGCACGCGTTTTGCAGCTAGAATGGATTGATAGAATCACCTCGAGTTATCAAGACGGAGATTTAGAGAGGGGAGAGCGTACCTTAGTGTGTTGTTCTGTTACATAGGTGCATACCTAACTAACTTTTTGTTGTGGATTGTGGTGTATAGCTACCCACAGTAGCTGTGTACATAGCACGTTTGTATCTGTGCAGAATAGTCCTTATAGAATCACGTTCATTCATCCTCAGGTCATGGTCTTGCTGGCTGCATTCCACAATTGAGTCATTCATTGATTGGCAAATGACAGAGTTGGATATCAAGATTATACTATTTGTACTGGTGGGAAATAAAGCGCTCTGTGTACATCCATAGACAAATTCATGCATCATCATCGTGAACATCGTACTTCCATTTGCCTTCCATTCCATTCCGTTCATGACATCTCCGTGTCGCCATCCCCTTCCTCTCCACCATCAGTATTAGTATTGCTTCCGTTGTGTCTGGATGACAGATTCAGATCTTGACCTGTGTTAGCCAGTCTTGAAACACTGTCTCCACCAAGCTGCTCCTGACTCAGCAATTCCATAAACACCTGCTCATCGTCGTCGTCGTCGAAGTCAAAATCCAAATCATCCATCTCCACCCCATTTCCCTTCTGGCTCGTCGTCACTGCAGAACCACTGGAATCAAAATATCCACTAACCAGCTCCTCCAGTTCCCTCTCCTCAGTAGGCGACATCCCCACTTCACAACCCTCATCCATTCGCCCTTCCTCCTCTACCATAACATCCAATTCGTCAACATCTCCATCTCCATCCACATTAAATTGAGCAAAACAAGGCGCCTGCCGTTCAAAATATGCTTCACGCTTCCGTCGATCACGCATATAGTCTATCTGCTCGAATGTTTCGGCACCGCGCTGGTCGCGGGCGTCGCGGCGGCTGGTGCGGAGGCGGTCTAGGAAGAGGGGAGTTGAGATGCGGTTTGAGCGGGCGGTTGAGAGTTGGGATGCTGCTGTGGATTTTTGGGATCGTTGTTGGTATTGTGAGGGGGTTTTCGCTTTCTGTGTTGATGATGATGTTGTGGGGTGTTGCGGTTGGGGTTGGAAGATGTTTGAGGATAGTGGGTTCGTGCTGGTTGGATCGTTCTGCGTGTATGTTGACCAGCCTCCGTCTATGAAGGGTTGACCTGGATATGGGTGCTGCTGCTGTTCTTGCTCGATATCTTGTACGGTGTTCTCGTCTTCATTTACATCCTCGAATCTGACTTGCTTGACCTGTAGTTCACTTCGGATAGGTGACTTCATAACATTTGCATTTCTTGAGGTTCGCAGCGCATTCGGTGATCGCGGCGAAAATGTATTCGACCAGGCGAAAGGATTCGAACGATGAGCTTGCGGTGTGAAGAAAGAGGTTGTTGATGTCTGGTAGTGCTGTTGGCTTGCTGGTGGAGGACTTGAGTAGAAGAGGTATGAGGACATTGTTGGGTTGATGTAGCCCTCGTCTTGGATTGAGGCCTGTGACCTAGAGGGCGGAGTGGGTGATGATTTCGTATACTGGGGATTAGGAAGGGGTTTCTTGGTGTCGACGATATGTTGCGTACGACAGTCGCAATCACAATGATTAATTTGGTTGCACCCACTACCTTCAAGATAATCGCGAGTAGAACGAAAAAACACGCCACCAAGAATACGCGACGTCAGACGTGTTCTACGCGTTCGGATACAGAGCCTCCGGGGTACTCCGTGCTAACTGCCAAGACACCTTTCACGCCCATCCTGTTTGCCTTGCACGCCAAGTAACAGTTGCAGAAGCAATTGGCTCCGTTGAATAATTCCAAGCCTGCCGGGCATCTTGTACCTGCATATACGAGGGACACCCTGTAAATATGATATTTGGGAGGTGCTGGGGGCCACCGACATTGGATATGTGATGGTTGCAGACAACATGATGAGGAAGCACAATGGCAGGAGTGAATTATACTGAGGCTGGCTAGAGAGCTATGACCCTCGAGACAATGCTAAGCTCGAAATGTATCAGAAGGTCAGAGATGGATGAAGGGAAGTGTTATAGACAAATATATATTCAATTCCGTTCCTCTATTTACACAATACAGAGCAATCAAAATCATCTGTAAGGAATGAATCTGCTATGTTCATCGTCCGCAGCTGGACCTATTGATCGTGTTGTGTGAGTTCGCTCCAGGTCTCAAGGTACTATTATCATCGCTTGCTCTGCGTTCAGATTGTCCATGCTTCATCTGCTCGAATGTACACCAACGGATCGCTAAATGTGAAAGGATCGTGTCTCGTTATTGCTGAAAAGACTTTTGTCTACAATTATCGCCGATAGGTAGACTATACAAAATCTTAGAAATTGGATGCTGTGTTCACTGGACCAGGATTGTGATATTGGTCAAGTGTGCTTCGGAATGGTTGTTGAGCGTTGTTGTCAGTTGAGCTGCTCAGTTTCTCAGTGTTTGCGTTGGGGTCGTAGAGATCGTCATCATGGACGTTCTTTTTCTTGCCCCAAATCCTCCACGCGGTGAAACCAAGGGCACCAAGCAGAAGAGCACCACCTACACCTCCCACAACGCCTCCGATGATCTTCTTGGATGAAGAGCTCAATCCCGAACTACTACTACCGCCACTGCTACCACCCGATGCAGAAACTGTCGTAGCGGCACTTGTTGTTACAGGCACCACTGTACTGGTAGTCCTAGTACCAATGACTGTGCTGCCTCCTTGTGTGCTGGTGAATGTTGATACAATCTGTGATGCTGAGCTAGTCACAATTTGCGAGTATGAAACCGATTTTGAGGAAGAAACAGGTGTGGTTGCTGTGCTGACTGCCACAGTCGACTGTACTATTGTAGATTGTCCTTGAGCGTTGGTAGATGTTCTTGTGACCGTGCTTGATACCACTGTGACAACTGCTGTGACGCTGGCAGACTCATAGATGGTTGATGATTCGATCACGGTTGATCCCGCCGACGTGACCTGTGTAGACTCGACTACAGTGGTAGTGGAACCACCAGCTGCTTGCTGGCTCGACGATCGCTGACTTGACGAAGGGACCACCGAGGATGACGCCGACGAAGCTGCGGATGAAGCCGAAGACGCAGTTGACGCAGCGGACGAGGATGCAGACGATGCTCCTGTCGACAGGCTAACTTGTCTCTTTTCTTTCACCAATGCGGCATCGATTTCTGCAGGAATGGCGGACACCAATAGGGCTGCTAGTAGAAGGAAAGCCGTCCACCAATACATCTTGAAAGCGTATACGTGTAAAATATGGTTGTTTCGAAAAAGTGTTGAGAAAACCTGATATTGAATGTGCAGGTAAGAAGATACAATCGAAGGTAGTAGTGAAATCAACGAAAGTAATCAGCCAAACGCTGACAAACAAGAAAACCGATGGATAAGAAGTGGGAAATGTGTAACCAGGATGAAATGAAGAAGAACGATACTGCTCAGGAAGTTGGTGTGGGAGACGTCGCAGTTTCTCGCTAAGCTAGTGAAAAACCGCTGCCGTTCTAAAACACGAACCATTCAGCGGGTCACCAAGCCAGGCTTAGCTTGAGGGTTTTGCTACCACACAGGCGCTACAACGTCTGAGAGGTTAAGAACCGTGTCGAGTCAATTTTGGACGCCAGAACAGGGGCGTGGTGTTTAGTGTTACAGTACAGAACTTTTACGGATTGTGTTTAAACCATCTCCTAGAACCTTCGTTCTGTGGTTGCCATTGAAACTGCATACGCATCTTCCCGGGCCTGTCTTAACTTTTTATCCAGAATCACCGGAACAAGAACGCTGGCGATTCGCCCCCATGCACTTTACATGACATGTTTGACATTTTTGACAAGCACAACAAACTGGGGTTCTGGTGTCAATCTTACAGTGATGATGACGAAGACGGCATGGAGGCTGTGTAATGCTAGTACAGTATGCTACATCTCGAGGTCATATCATCAGTCTTCGGTAGCATGGACCACCATAGCTGTTTGAAGGATAGCGGCCATGATGATCGATTTATACTGTTTGCCCGTGAATAGTGTTAGTGACAATCATAATTTTATTATAGACCTTTGGACGGATGGAGACTGTCTATATAAAATGTATAGCACGGCTATCGGAAACCACATTACAAGCGAGCCGAGGACATGAGCACACTCCGTCACCCTCAATAACAGCCACGGGAGTCAGGATTGAAGGTTAGAGTCGTGCTCAATGGATTTTGTTGACTGTTGGGCAAGGAAGTCAATGCATAAAAGGCATCACCCGAGCGTCCATATTCTCCGAGTGGCCACAATCATGCCATTTGCCTCCATAGGTGGAGAGTAATAATGAATTAAAAGACTGCACATCGAATAATTATGTACTGTACAGTAGAGAATTAGTGTATGAATGTCATCGTTGACCATTATTTCATCGCTCTTCAACAACGTTCTCGCCTCCCCTCTCAGTCTCGATCTTCCCGCCGGAGGATTGTCTCTTTACAGCAATGTCGCCTCGTTTGTCCTGAGCGAGAAACGCCTCCTGGAGAATAGTGCTCTCAGTACCAGCCTCACGAGCCGCATTCGCTAGTTGGATCCTTGGGAAGACCTCTTCCAGATGAGAACGCGCCTCAGTATACCGTAATCCCTCATCTGATGAGAAGTATTCGGCCCACGACTGAATCCCGTGTAGTTTTTTCCCTTCAAGACTCGCAAACCTCGATCTCTGGTCAAGGTCCTGGTCGACATCTTCCAAATTCGCTTGCTGAATGGCTCCATGCTTCACCTGAAACTGCATCTTCAATCCCCCCACATCATCACTAGACCGATACTCAAACGTAGGGGTCTGACAGAACCGCCAATCGTCTGTCGTTAATTCCTGTACGTCTTTGTAGATGTCCTCGTTCGTGTGCAATTGACAATCTTGGTCGCCGACACTTTCCACGTGTATATCCTTTACACTATTTGCCTCCACAAATAGCCGTCCGATCTCCTCCTGCAGGTGGTTCACAATGCTGTTCCGCTGTTTCCTGTTCTTAAAATCAAACAAATTATGCACTGGACTTCTCACGCTAGCAACCCCCTTGGCCTCGAGGAATGGCTTGGCTGGTGAAGAAAGCAATGCCGAGAATACACTTGCTGTCACCTCACCTCCTTCGTCTCCTACGATCATGAGCTGTCTGTTCACGTTCGGTGAAGAGTGCAGTATAGTCCCATGATGCAGGGCTCGGCCTCGGGTAAGTTTGAATGCACTACCGCTAACTTTGAACTCCTTTCTGTCTTCGTGCGCAATGGCAGCGGCGCGTACCATAACAATATCATGCCGTTCGTTGACTCGTACCTTATCATATAGCATATGTTCTTTGAACTGGTCGTAGATGGTAGGTGACATCAACGCTCGCACGACCAGCTCGGCGTGCGTGTTCCGTGTAAAGTCCTTATCATTGGGTACAATGAACGAGAAGTTCAGGTTGCCAGCATCATGTATGACTGTCCCACCACCACTTCGTCTGCGAACAAGATCAAGTGGAACGTTCCCTCTTTCGCGCTCTTTCGCTGTAGCATCTTCAACCGTGCTCAATATATCGTCTTCCAAAGTCCACTCGGCAGTCCGCCACGGTAGCCCCTCTTGTATCTTCGCGATATTGCACTCTAACCACGGATTCTGATTGCGACCTAATACTATACATGGTCGATTTGTGTAGAAGAACAGAATCTTAGACTGCTGATCCGAGTTCCTGAGTAGATAGTTCTCGATGGCAAGGTTGTGGTAGGGATTATTTGATCGGGAGTGAAGAATAGATACTGCATGTTCGCCAGTATGCTGCTTGATGTTTCGCAGAATAGAGCTCACGGCCGGCTCGGTCTTCGTGGGGTACGACCTTGTGCCATAGGTGTGAAGCTGTGGAGTTTGGTTTGCGAAGGGCCTGACGGAATAGGCTTGGTATGGTGAAATGCTGGTGGCTGCCAGCGAGATTCGGGAGATCACATGCTGTAGAGACGGCTGTGGAGGGAGCAGCAATGCTTTGGATGGCATTGAAGTTCGCGAACTACCTCATGACACGGTCGTGGTACTGTAGCTAGAAGATAGGTCGCAAGCTGTTGGCACTGGATTCAGCTTTTGGTTGCCTGACTGCCTTGCATCTCCTTCGCTTAGTCTTTTTAAGGGAGCATAAGACTCAATCAATACCAGAGATGTTTACAAAATGCTCCCCTGCATCGGCGAACTACTGATCAAATCCACACCATCTATCTTTGAAACCTGGAAAGGACACACCCCTCCATACTGTGCCTAGCTTCTCTGCATTGTATGTCTTTCCTGGATAGTGACCTTGTAGATTCCCTTTAGACCCGTCAGTAACCAGACACCTTCGAACTGTGGCCCCCTTGCTGGTTCTAAGTTAAAGATCACATCATCACCAACATTGATTTTTCCTATCAGCAAACCACCCCTCTGCACATCAACCACATCCACACCACCCATCGTGGCGACCAACAAGTATCCATTCTCCGTCACACGTAATCCATCTGGCCATCCCGCTTCACAAACATACACCAGCCTGCAGTTCCTCATACTGGGGGCAGAAGAGTCAAAATCACACGCGTACACATTTCTGACACTTGAGCCGTGACTGGCGAGTGGTTTGCCTGACGTACTATTGCTGTCCGCAACGTATAGGGCCGTCTCATCCGGACTCAGCGCAAGACCATTCGGCACTAGTACATCCGTGTTGCTCAACGCAAGTAGGGCGCGGGATGTAGTGTTGAAGTGATAAATCGTGTTAGGTAATTCAGGCGGACCCACGCCGGGCAACGACTGAGCCCAACCATAATCGGGGTCCGTGAATAGTATATGACCATGTAGTGTGAAAATCATATCGTTGGGTGAATTCAAGTGTGCCAGGCGGTAGTTGTTGACTATCGTGGTGCAGTGAATTGTGTTTGAAGATTTTGTGGGCAGAGAACAGTTATGGATAGCTCGGGTGGGTGAGCCGTTTGAGGTAAGGTAAAGACTTGAGGCGTGATAAGTGCCACCATTCACGTTGTGCACGGCTGGAGAGGTCGTGATCCTTCTAACCTACACAAATCAGCACACTGCTGAGAGAGTATAAGATGAAGCTTACCTCGTGCGTCTCGACATTGATTGCATACAACCAGCCAATGGCAGACGTATCTGCAAAAACCAATTCTCTGATCTCAGGAATGAAGACTGGTGCTTCATGTACACGCGTAGCATCGATTCCATTGAATGTATGGATAGTCTCGAGCTTCGCGTCTCGACCCAAGATCCCGGTAAAGGCTTCATCGAAGACAATGAAGCTGTGCTCTTTGATCTGTTTCAAGCAGGTTGCAAGTGTCGAGGATGCATCATCAGCATTTAAGAAACTGGTCTCTGGCTTTCTGTAAGCGAGACATCACATCAGACTGTGAGTGAGACCTACTTACACCACCGGCATTCCACTGGTCTGGGATTACCGCGAGGTTATCCTTCACGAAAACCACAGACGACATCTCGAACCCTTTCAATGGAGGAGTAATGAGTGCACTACAGTCTGCATCGATGATATCTTGCTGTATTTGGTTTGACTGAGCGCCAAAATGTGCTATTGACTGGATACCAAGTAAATTGGTCATCCAATCTGAGAATCGAAGTTCCATAGTACTGGTGAGTAGGCGATTGCACCCTGTGATGAGTTTGGTTTTTGCGTGAGTCGGTGGAGTTACTTGAAGGATTCTGTCTCGGACCAAGAGCTACAGAACCAGCAGTTCAACTGCTTCGTGACCTTTGTGATAGATG
>Ga0181459_100282_pt1 | contig 11205 bp, 9 predicted proteins | sample InSIn2SAF170_FD_119060 | JGI IMG/M metagenome (GOLD analysis project Ga0181459, IMG submission 119060) | Clean room microbial communities from NASA Spacecraft Assembly Facility at Jet Propulsion Laboratory, Pasadena, California, USA -... ...
TGCTGTTCAACAAACCCGTCGAGTGCAAGCTCCGCTCTTTCCGTCCTCGTCCTGCTGAGCAACGGACGGTCGAAGATCATTGATAGAGCATCGCATATGCATGCTTTTGATGAGTCTTATGTGAACAAAACACCAACCACGCCTCCAGAACCTCAAACCACGAAACCCCAGAGCACAACCTCCATCCCAAAATGACAACCCAACCTTCCACCGACACAATCCGCGTCGCAATCCTAGATGACTACGCTTCAACCTCCCAACCCTACTTCGACCCCCTCCTCTCAACCCACAAATCCCTAAAAGTCGACTACATCCCCTCCACAATCCCAAACTACACATCCCCAGCAGACCTCCAATCCCAAGTCCAGCGTCTACAGCCCTACCAAATAATCTCCACCATGCGCGAGCGCACCAAGTTCCCCGCCGAATTAGTCTCGCAACTCCCGAATTTAAAGCTACTGCTTACGACAGCCATGCACAATGCCGGCATTGATGTGGCGGCATGCGAGAAGCAAGGTGTAGTCGTATGCGGGACGAACGTACGTGGTGAAGCAGCGGCCCGCGGCGCCAAAAAGGGCGGCGACACGACTAATGAGCAGACGTGGGCGCTGTTGTTAGGTGTTATGAGGGGCATCGCGGCTGATGATGCGCGTGTTAAGACTGGTGGGGGTGAGGCCTGGCAGGATGGGATGGCGACGGGCTTGGCGGGACGGACGTTAGGGCTTCTGGGGCTAGGGAGGTTGGGACTGCATGCTGCTGTTACGGGGGTGTTGGGGTTTGGGATGGAAGTGGTTTGTTGGAGTACGAATCTGACGCAGGAGGTTGCTGATGAGAGGGCTGTGAGTAAAGGGCTCGGGAAGGGGGTTTTGAGAGTGGCGAAGGATAAGGAGAGTTTTTTTCGGGAGGCGGATGTGGTTAGTGTGCATTATGTTTTGTCTGAGCGGAGTGTGGGGATTGTAGGGGAGCAGGAGTTGGGGTGGATGAAGGAGAGTGCGTTTTTGGTTAATACTAGTCGTGGACCGTTGGTGGATGAGAAAGCTCTTGTTAGTGCATTGAGGGCTGGCAAGATTAGGGGTGCTGGGCTTGATGTATTTGATGTTGAGCCGTTGCCGGCGGATAGTCCGTGGAGGAGTGCTGAGTGGGGTGGAAAGGTTGTGATAAGTCCGCATATGGGGTATGTGGAGGAGGGGACGATGAACAAGTGGTACGAGCAGACTGCAGAAAATGTTGAGAAGTGGTTGAAGGGTGAGGATGTGATCAATGTGATGAAGCCTAAATAAGGAATTATGGTATCATTGCAAGCTATCGTCATTCTTGATCTGGACCTTGATAGCGCCGGTTTTCGGATTTGCTGCAGTCTCGAAAGCCTTGATGGAATCCGACATATTGAATCGGTGAGTGACTAATTTACTCATATCGATAATCCCGTCTTGTACTAGTCGGATGGCTTTGGGCCAAGTGTTGCAGTAGCGGTATTGATATTGTAGATCAATTTCCATAACACTGAGACGCATAAAAGGAATAGTCATTTCGTTCTTGCCAACGCCGATTATGAAGACTTTCCCACCAAATTTGCAGGAGTAGATCGCCGTATTGACGGAAGACTCAACACCCGTGCATTCCATGGCGATGCGTGGTTTGTTGCCACCCATGCCTTGAACAATCTCTTCAGCGCATTGTTCTGGAGACGTTCCACGTTGTATTTGGTATGTCTTGACTCTTGGAACCAGCTCTTTTGCGAATTTTAGCCTGCCTTCGTCAATGTCCGTAATTGTGATCGGGCAGGCACCGGCTGCTTGTGCGCAGAGGAGTGTAATCAAACCGATAGGACCGGCACCACAAATGAGCAAGGGATCTCCAAGTCGAAGACCGGCACGGTCTACACCTGCCAGTGCTACAGATAGCGGTTCCAACAGACTGCCGTCTTCATAGCTCATGTCGCCAATCTTGTGGCACCATACTGCTGGATGCTTGATGTATCTTCTCAGCAAGCCTGGTACCGGAGGTGTACTTAGAAACTCGACTCTCTCGCAGCCATTGTATCGGCCGGTCAGGCAGGGTTCGCAAGCGTGGCAAGGAATGTTCGGCTCAATAGCAATTCTGTCTCCCACTTTCAGATGTTGGACCGACTCATGTACGGCTAGAATGATTCCTGCAGACTCGTGACCTAAAATGTGATCTTCCCGGACCACCATTGTTGGACCAATCTGACCATGATGCCAGAAGTGTACATCGGAACCGCAAATGCCCGTGCTCTTTACTGCGAGGTACACCTCCCCTGGACCAAGGTCCTTGCCGGACTTGACTTCCTCGAGGGTAGGATGTGCTTCAGCGACCCAGAGATCATGCTTTGGATTTGTGAAGACACCGATATTGGGGCTTGTTGTTTCTGTTAGTGTAGCTATGGAAGACATTTTGGACGAGGGAATTGGTGTGTCGAGCAATTTCACTGCGCAGAAAAATGTAAGGATAATGCAGTCAAACAGAACATCCTACCGTTGAGCCTCAACTACTACTGTGGCATGTTTACCCTCGTCAGAAGTCCTCCCGAACTCGCTACAGCCAAATATCACATTCAGCCGAAATTCATAGTCATATAACCGGCCACTGGGGAGATGACGGGGTTTGTTCCCCACTTCGAAGACAAATGGAGCAAATTCAAGCTATTCTTGCAGCTAACCAGAAAAGGTAAGCATGAAACACGCGTATGTTGCTCAGCGAATGTCAAATACTTCATGCCTATCGGATTCAATGGCATTGCTCCCAGACGTGATGAGTTTGCAAAATGACCGCCACGTGTCAACCTTGACTTCTTGTTCACTGTCCGCTCATGTGCTGGTGTAATATCAGATTCGCTTCGGATAACCCAGATCCCGCTGTCACCGATTAGCCCACAGCATAATGTGTGGGAGTGTTATACTAACAAGGCATTCTCCAAGTCTTGGAAAGCCTCGTTCCTCCCTATGATTGTTCGAGCAAATGCTTCAACTTCTCCTTAAAGTCATCGATATCTTTTTTCGCTTGGGCTGCTTCTTTTCTTAGCCGGCTGTTCTCGTCGAGCAGTGCTTGGAAGTTGACATCTATAGCTTCGAAGCTGGCACGCAACGGTTCGTGACTGGAATGTGTCTCCTTACCAAGTTCCAGCATTCGGACGCTAGCCTTCAAGAGACGACCTAACGGAGTGATACCACCTTCGTTCTCGACTTGCCGAACAATGTCTTCATCAATGAGCTCTGCCAGCCTCTTTTGATACTCAGCCTGGATAGTTTTCCGCTCTCGATAATCTACGGCTTGCTTTGTGATAGACGGACCCTTGCTGTGGTCATGAGGAATTCTTCTGTGAGGTGTTCCAGCTTTGGTCACTCGACCCATCAAGACCGAGGCGCTCTCCTCTCGACGAGGTGATAGAAGCCCATCTTTGCTCCTCCTACCTGGGAGGACGTCAGACAAAAATGCATCAGAAAACAGTTGACAAGACGTTACCACTTCTCTCGACCTCAAAGGATTGCTCCTTCGGACCTGGAGCATGCTCGATCGAATTTCTCCCAGATTTGAGAGGTCGAATCAAGTTGTAACGGGTACTGTGTGTCCGAGTTTTCGCAATGTCTGCTGCTGGTCGAAAAGGCGTGTTATCTCTTTTGATCATATCTGTTCGAGGGTCATCCTCGTTTGTCTTTTGGCCGAGAACGACATGCATAGCCTCTTCTGGCCGAGTTCTTTTCGGATATCTTGGATATCTCAAAGCTTCTGGAATATTTAGATCGGTCCCACCGGAGTGATTGAGCGAGTCCGTGAAATCGTGGATCTTGACTGGAGCGACATTGTGGTCGATCATTTCGAGATCAACAGCCGTTCTTGGAAGATCGGTATGAGATGTCATGCTGAGGTGAGAAGAAATCAAAACCGGGATGGCACATCAAATCTCCTAAGATCCTCTGAGGGTGCCCGTTCCTCATGTTGAATCGAGAGGCTAATGAGTTTGGTAGGTCTGTTTGCATAAGAAAATTGATGAGCTGGCGCGTGCGTACGAGAACTCAGACCACAACGTGATCCTTCAAACACATGCCCCCTGTCTCAGAAGTCAACGACCTGCTGGACCTAGGTGATATAACGTGAGTATGGCTCAGTCATTGCAGTCAGTGTACGTTCTCTGGTTTTGATATTGTCAGATTGTCAATCCACGCACCTGAGTTTCCACTTGTCTTGCTGTTCAACAAACCCGTCGAGTGCAAGCTCCGCTCTTTCCGTCCTCGTCCTGCTGAGCAACGGACGGTCGAAGATCATTGATAGAGCATCGCATATGCATGCTTTTGATGAGTCTTATGTGAACACTCGACAATCACGGAGGTCTTAGCAAGATTGAATCTCGTCGCCGATGGATCAGAGCAGGATGTTCACTAACACCGACGCTGAATACTCGAAGACAGAGCTATCATCCACAACTAGATCGTTAGCCTGTCCACGTGACAACGATGGCAAACGCCGCTACTATATCGAGTGAAGGCAGCCTGGCCGATCACAATGAAAGAACACTTGCACTCACCGTCACTCAAACACCTCTTGCCCATAGCGGTCTGAGTACACAATTTTATACCTCTCAACGTGGCGGATGTATGCTCAGAGCAAATTCAAGATGGATGCTCACGAGACAACAGATCCCGCAGAGACATCTGAGCCTCAAGATAGTGGTAAGCGCAGTGCCAACTTGGTAAGGTTGTCTGTCTAACATATTTTTTCACGCAGTGCAACACAGTGCAACTCGGTCTGATGCAAGTCGTACTTTTACTCGCTCTCTTCGAAGAACTGGCCAAGTGCGAACCAGTTCAATGCCTGAGAACATGATTAGTTCCTCTGTGAAGACACATCTCCAAGAAAACGTCATGCCACAGAAGCCAACCACGCCTACTAAACAGACATGTGTCTTGCTAGATAATGAACAGCCTATCTGGTTGACTGAACAAGGAGAAATTGCTGTCTCGGTAGAGACTCAAAACACCTCACACCGTGACAAGAAAGAGCCAACAAAGAAAACAGCGGTAGCGAAGAAGAGCAAAGCACAAGCGACCCCGAAAAACAAGGCGATTACCATTCCAGGCAGTTCTCAATTTAGTCTACAGCCCATTGTCCAGACAGGATCGCATGTTCACAGCATAAGTCAACCAGCAACAAATGCTCCTAACTCTTTGGGTACTGTTGTCTTCCAGGCACCCCGCTCTTCTCCGGTTTTTCAAGCTTCAAACGGTTTCATCGAGATACCAAGCTACCAACAATTTCCTAGAAATACAGTACAGGCAGAATGGAACGATACAGACCATATGAATTTCGACCCCCTTCAAGGGCAGTTTCCCAACACAGGAATCGCGCCTGGACATCAATATAACCCATTTTCAGTCAGCCATGGCTATCAGCAGGGATACCTGAACTCTCAGCCTTATCGTCAGGTGGCACCAGCGCATACGAATCACTATAACAACCCAAACCAATACAATAACTTGAACCAACACAATAACCGAATCCAATACAACAACCCAACTCAACATGGCGGTCAATATTGGAATCAGTCGTACTCCACCAACTATGGTCCACAGCTTCATATCAACTCCACACGTTCAAACATACGAACTGCTTCGACTGCTGTACCTCAAAATCACCGTGGCCCAGTTACGCCAGCTGTAGCAGTCCAGCGTTCAGTAGTTCAACACCCAGCAGTTCAGAACTACAGCGGTTCAGCGGTTCAGCAACCCGTGATTCAGCAGCCAGTGGTCCGAGGTCAAAGAGTGTTGTTACCAAAACCAATGTCTACAGCTGTCACAAGCATTGCTCCAACACAGGCGTCTGCGAAACCTGTCTCTAAGACTTCTTCTGGACCACCGCCTGAACAACCCAGCCTCTCCGTCCGCAAACACCAACAGCTTTGGGCAAATGCCGACATCCTTTGTAAACGAATCAGCCCTGAATATATCGCACATCTGAACAAGATCCATACGTCTGTTCATGCAGCTGATAGAATTTCATTCGTTCTCAGAGCTGCGGTCAACCACATCGATGTCATACAACGAGATGCAACTTTGAAAATTGATAGCCTCGAGAAGAAGCTTGAAGCTGCTGGTCGCGCGTTCACAAAATTGAAGCAAGACTATATGCATGTCAACAATCTGTTTCAAGAGGTTGCTCGACAAAACAACAAAACCTGTGAGGAGCGGAAGGTCGACAAGGTCACCATCGAGAAGCAGAAGAGGGAGATTAAGGAGTTGAAGGAGGTGAACCAGAAGCAGGGTGAATATATTCATCACTCTCTAATCGACCTTGATGCAGAAGCTCTGAAGAAGGTCTGTCATCCACAGGATAACAACTGGGATGTTCCACTGAACACCATGAAGTTGCTGAACGGAATTGAGAGATATTTCAAAACTCCTGGGATGTATGTCGGACCACAGACAACTGCACTTGGAAACATTGAGAAGACTGGAGGAATTCGTGACGAACAGACAAATGCTCAGACTGAGATTGCTGAGAACGCTATGGTACGATATCATGATCAATACAGCTCAGCTCTACCCGCGAAGCGTGTATACCGAAAGCGCAAGGCCAACACACCAACCAAGTCTACATTCGCAGGCAAGAAGACCAAGACTGAAGCTAAGCCAAGAGCCGCTTCCGCTACGTCCACTGCCACATCCAGCCAAATCAAGGCCACATTCCAACGCCTTTCTCCTACTCAAGCACTGTCGATCAAAGTCGAAGACGAAGATGATGATGACGAACCACCATTCCGTCGATCATCCCGATCTCGCATCCTTTCTACTGCTCCAATGCAAGCTTCTGAGTCCACCGACGAAATGGAAGCAAGAGATCACGCCCTGGCACGCGCCCTGGCCATCGGTGGTCGAACTCACAAGCGAATCAACTACGCCGAGAACGCGAAGTAGTGAATAAGCTCGTTGGCCATGCTGTCCTTCCACATACCCACAATACCCCAAAAGTGTTTTTTGTTCGTAGCCACGATAATCCGAGCGTGCCCCAGTCACTCATGTGACAGCTACATTATGTAGTTAGTTGAAACTGAATTGAAATGCAAATGAATCTCAACTCCCCATTTCGTACCTGTAGCCCTGTTGTTTCTAGTGCTGTACACGTAAAATACCTACGAAATCGCCGTGAGAGTCGGATATCTAAACACGCAGTAGGACCGGTAGAAACGCACTCAGGAGGACGCCCGTATCAAAAACTGTAACTACTCTAAGCACGAAATAACAAGGAAATTTCTTACATTTCTAGTAGACACAGGAGTTTGAAGAGGCATTTTCCAATATGTTCAGGAGGACGCTCGTGTTAAAAAGCACAACTATTTCATGGACAGTAAGATCAAGGAAATTTGCATAATTTACTATAGAAAGGGGGAGTGTAAAAGGCACTTTTCAGTATACTCAGGAGGACGCCCGTATCAGAAACATGACCCTTTCAAGAACAGCAATTTCAATAGTTTCATCCAGCTCACGCAGCAGTAAAGAAGCATTAAAGACAGATTCAGGAGGACGCCCGTAGCAAAGACCATAACCACTTTAAGTACGAAATAGTGCTGAAATTCGCTATATTTCTAGGAGGTAGAGGAGTAGAACAAGGTATTAGAAACGCACTCAGGGAGGACGCCCGTGTTAAAAACACGACCACTTAAAAGATTTAGAATACAGCAATTTCGATTAAGCTCTGCTCAAACGCACTATAGTGCAGTACCTATTTTCGGTACCGGTGCCCTCCTGGCACCACCCAAACCCACAAGAAAGAAAAAACCCGCAGCACAAAAAGCCCAACCCTGGTGTCCTCCGGACACCACCCAACAACCAGCACCCCCCGTGCTTACGTAACCCCCCACTCACCCCCCTACTCACTGTCTACAGTCATCCAAGTCCTCCTTCTATCCTCCTCCTCCCCCTCCTCCTCCCACTCCGCGGAGGACACCCGCTCCCGCGCTCTACCCCTCCCAACCCGCACCGGCGAGTCTCCACCCAAAGCCTGCGCTCGGGGCCCCACCCGCCGAGGTCGGAGGTCCTCAACCTCCCTATTCAGCCGCTCGACCTGCCCTATCAGGGTCGTATTCAGGGCGGCCAGGTCCTGAATTCGGGACTGTTGGCGCGCCACTGTGGTTTGGAGCTGGGATTTTGTGGGGAGGATGATGGTGCGGAGCGCACGGACGGCAGGGGCGGCTCGGACCGGCTCTGGAGTGGCTGGTCGCGGAGCGGGGGTTTGTTGGGGTCGTGAGACCGGTGGGAGGGGGTCGGAGAGGAGAGTTGTGACTGAGGCGTTGCGGCGAGCGAGATCTGCGCGGAGGGCGTCGATTAGGGTTTGATCTGTTTCGCGGCCGGTTGCGCGGGTTGGACTGCCTGAGATTGGATTGGTGGGTTCATTGTTAGGGGTGAGGAGATCATCAGTCGTTGTGGTCGTGGCTGCGGGCGGAGAGGGGCTTGCTTCTTGTGGTTGCGAGAGAAGGCTCGACTGAGGAATGAGCGCTTTGAGTTGTTGTTTGATCGCAAAAGTCCTGGACTGTGTAAAGAAGAGGCACGAAGAGCAGGACTGGAGGAACCGTCGTAGGTATGGATGTCTTGTGCTGAAGAGACTCTAGGAGAGGAAGCTGACGCATCACCAGCACCAGCAGGAGAATCGCTGAGCTTGAGTCGCTTCATGACCGAATCGAGGATGCCGCCTGATGTGATACTCATGGAATAACCTCGTCTGTGACCTTTCTTTCCCTTCTCGCTTTCAGCTACTGGTAGAGGTGGGAGCGGAGCCTGCAAGTTTGGCATGCTGACTCGGTTTGGCGTGCGGACAGCATCAGTATATCTGACCCCTGAAGCCTGTTGGATTGGGTTGGTGTCATGGTAGTCTGTGATTGTATTAGCTGGTGCCACTGGGTAGTGAAACTAGATTACTAACTGGCTAAATCATATCTGGTTTGTGCTCTAGGTAAAGCAGTAAGCGAAGAAGGATCCCGTGGCAGGCCAGATGTTCGAAATGGTCTCGGTGTCCGCTCTGTGTCATCAATCGCTCCCAGTCCCGTTGGAATCATCGAGCTGCTGTAGCCAAAATCTGCTGACATATGCTGTCGTCGTCCACCAAAGAACGACTTTTTAGGGTTTCGAGCTGTAGAAATTGATCGTCGCAAAGCTGTCTCGGAGACTTCTTTTTGGAAGTGCGCAGGTAAAGCAGGGAGGATATTCTCATCCTGAGCTTCTCTGGCGATACGATCAAATTCCTCCTCTGAAACAAGATGAGATTCTCTTTCACGATTATCGAAGGGTAAGGTCAAGGATTGTGGTCGCTCCTGTCGCTTGTGTTGTCCTTGTTGCTCGTTCATAACTGCTGTTGGGTCAGGTTCGTCCTTGACTGAAGGGGTTGGAGTTATGGATGAGCTTGAAGAACTGTCATTTCCAAGTCCACAAAGAACGCTGTAGTCTGGACGCTTCTTTAGATCGGTTGGAGCCATATTGACAATCAGGAAGCTGTTGTAAACCTTGGTCAGTGGGCAGCAGTTTGGAGAGGTGTAAGATGGTTGTATAGAATCTGAGGAAGAGGGAGCGAAAAGTTGACGCGTGAAGGTATTGATACACGGATGAACGTTCCTCCGTGAAGGTGCTTTCACCCTAATATCTCACATATTTGATGTGTGGGCGCATTTCTTCTGGCAAGTCACTCTCTTTCACTAGACCCAAAAGTATGCAGTCACCCCAGAAGAACATTGCTCTCTCTTGTGCATAACCAAGGTAGTCAAAAGCGTCTTCCTCCGCAGTTTCACTACCCTCATGGTGATCTTCCTCCTGCTTTCGTCCTTCTGGTCGGTCTGCCGCTGCAGCTTCCTGTTTCTCTTTCACATCTTTGTCCAAAGTGTCAGACATGGCATGTATTGTATGCATGACCTTGTCTACAGCTCTACCTACAGCAGACTTCTTGGGAGGACTGTCCAGTTCTGGTACTTTTGCTTGCACAATACCCCAAGCAACCCACAAAGCAGAGTTTGCTGTCCGCCAAAGCCTCGATTCTTGGAGTAGCGTCTGGATTTCCTTCTCTTGGGCTTTTTCTCGAGCACGCTCTTCAACATCATAATCAGAAGCAGAAGCAGAACCAACCCCCGGAGCACGAGCGTCCAGCATGAATTCGGGAATGTTTGTCTTCTCACGACCTTCAAACATGGGGGTTGAAGAGGGAGATTGAATGAATTGTGGTTGGTGCATCACATATGCTCTCACAAACCGCTCCTGTTCATGAGGTGTTGGATACCCTTTTATGTTGCAGGCGTAAGTCCGTTCAGGTTGGTGATAATCATAACACCATTCTGTGAAGTGGTTCGCGAATTCCAAACCTCTCGTGTTGGCATTGGCATATTCAAAATCAATGACTACAAGCTGTTTGTGCTCATTGGTTGGTTGCTGCAGAGGAGACTCATCGTGTGGTTGCAGCTTCATCAAATTACCGTATTGTGTATCACTGTGGGCAAATACAAGTCGTTTTCGTACGCCGGACTTTCCGCCAGACTCTTGGACCAGTCTGGCACGATACTTGTCGTACACTCCTCGGAACACTTTCCATTCAACGCCACAGATCAGGCCTCGCCGAGTGTACCGCTTCGATACGGGAGATTTTCCTTGCTTTTCATCATGGACTTGCTGATCAAGCCAGGTGATGACCTGCTCAGCGCGGTCAACCCATGCATCCCAGTTTTTGAGAACGACTGGCCCTCCGTCTTTTTCCGATTCGAGTAGGTCGATTCCCTCATGCAACTCCTTCATTCGCTTGGCAATCTGCTTTGAAGTGCTAGGGTCACGCAAATCCTTGGCTGTCAATGTTTTGGCGTGAAGAAATTCTTCAAACCTGCCATTGGTGAAGTATCCGAGCAACTTTGGCCCAATATTTTTGGCAGCCAGACGTCTGAGGATCATGAGTTCATTATCGCGGTCGATGAGATGCTCAACTTGAGGGCCATAAACTCTAAGCAGCAAGTCCTTTGGACTCCGTCGCATAGGGATCTCAGTGCCATCAGCAGCCTTGATCTTCTTTTGGAAGAGGCTCATGTCTTTGGGCGGCCTAACGACATATACCGCGTTGGTCAGCGCGCCACTCAGACGCTCAACATGCATGGTTCTGCCATGTTCGATAGGGAGTCTGCGCCAACCTCGAAGGCAGTCCAACCCGCGCAACCGGCCGCGAAACAGA
>Ga0181459_100231_pt2 | contig 11202 bp, 5 predicted proteins | sample InSIn2SAF170_FD_119060 | JGI IMG/M metagenome (GOLD analysis project Ga0181459, IMG submission 119060) | Clean room microbial communities from NASA Spacecraft Assembly Facility at Jet Propulsion Laboratory, Pasadena, California, USA -... ...
TCTGTGTATATGTATGTATATGTGGTGCGTGTACAATGTCCGTCTTGGATGCCAGAAACAGGCGAAGGACGAGCTTGGTCATATACATACCTAGATAGTGATTTATAGTGTATCGTGCATTATATTGCCATATACATACATACCCGTCCGTACATGTAGTTGTCCTCTTAAGTAGGCCCTGCCAACCTACAGTATGCTCACGCTTTATTCTTTGTATGCACTGCACTCGAACTCTTATGAAAGTTATTTCTTACTCCTACAATATGCTATGCACCTAAGCAATGCACGCTAAATTCATCACCTTAAAGCAAGATACTCAATGACCAGTACTACACAAAATTCATGCCATCTCACCACTCCTCCATCCCAGCAACGCGCTCATACTCCCTCGTACAACTCTTGCAATACTCAGCATACCACCCCGCCAGTCGCCCATCCTTTTCATCCTCCTTCCCTCCCAAGAATCCCAACCCAGCTGTCGTTGAATCATTACCAGCACCGAGTAACGGCTGCACAGCTCTACACCGTCGATGTTCATCGACAGCCCACTTCCCCCATTCACTCCTTATGACTTCGCGTTCTATACTGTTGACCACACGCATGGCGACGAGGAGGTCATGTCTGTATCCACCGAGGATCTGACGTGTTTGTTGAAGACGTCTGGCGGGTTGTAGCGTCATGTCTGAGGACGACGACATTGTGGTGGAAATAGGGAGGGGTGAGTCGATGTCGTTGATGAGGTATTGGTCCTGGAATATGCTGTAGCATGCGCTTGAGTTTGTGGATGGGATGATACCAGTGGTGGTCATGGCTTCGCTGAGATCGGAGACGTAGATTGCGCGGCCCATGACGGTGTCTGGGCGGATGCCTAGACGTGAGAGAAATTGTGTTGTTTTGCGCTCGTGATACCAGTTCCATGTGTCGCGTGTGAGGAAGAACGAGTTGTAGAGAATACTGGCAATGAGAATTACCAGGATTAGGCTGTTTGCGCTTAGAGTCTTGGATATCCATCCGAACACACTGATTATGCCTTGCAATGCGGTATTGAGTGACGACTGTACGGCGAATACAAAGTCCTGAAGGAGTAGAGTGGCAAGACCTCTACGTTGTGGCATGCGACGCATTTCGATGGCGTGCGTAGAAGCGTCGATTTGTAGTTGGGTGATCTCTGAACTGTGACCGACTTGTCCGAAGATCTGAATGGCTTTCTTGGTACGACTGAACGAGCCAAGTTTGCGAACCTGGTCGGCGACAAGGTCAGCAAGGTCCTGTGCATCGAGGTCAAGGTCGTTTAGGGCGTGCTGATTGATTATCCGTTGAACGCCGAAGATCCACGGATCTGCTGACCAGTCAACACGGATGTAGAGTGCTAATTTGCATTTTGTCTTTGCAACGTGGGTAATGACGACTTTCGTGACCAGGCGGTGGGATGATTGAAATGGTAGGTGCCATGGTGTTCGACGATCTGTGACAACATAGCAGAGGTGATCATTCAAGACATCAACTGTTTGGTGGTCTGTTACTGAATAGTAGACATCCTTGCCGAGAATATTAGGAACTGGAATAGAGAAAGAAAGAGTCCGCATGAGACGTGATTCGCCGACGGGTGTCCATGGGCCTTGTTTCAGATTCTTTGCTCGACGTTCGTGTTGTAGAAGTTGCCAGAGGGCTGAACGATCACCGAACATAACATGAAACAATGCTTTGGGACTGACATCGTATTCACGTTCGACCGCAAGACGATTGTAGCCCGGTGGAGCATATTTGACAGGCTGGGCAGGAAGCTTGAAGGTTGTGCTTTTGCTATCAGAAATCGGCCCATATAATCCCCGATCGATGCGGATAGATGAACGCAATTCACCAGCTGTTGTTGCAGAACGGGTACGTTGGCGCTCGCTCGGTGTAGTCACTTCAATATCATCGTAACTTTCAAGACTCGGTGTCCGTTTGAGGACTTCCGTTTCCATTTTGAGTAGTTGTTTTATGGTTCCTTCAAGAGGTTGCGGCTCTGCTGATTGACTGTTCTTGACCAGGAAGTTTAGTCTGCGCTGTAGCAGTCTGAGGGGCTCAAGGAATGTCTTGATGGTGATCCTGCTAGTTCCATTCAGCGGCGTTTCTTTGAAGTGAACGAACAGGAAATCACAATCCTTTCCTGGTGCTGCAGTGACTTCGTCAACAGAGGCAAGTGAGATACCCGAGGTCAAAACAAGGCCGAAGTGGTTACTGTAGAAATACATCTCTTTCGTCGTGACATAAGCTCTCCCCGGAAAGTCTTGCTGACCACTCGGATTCCAGGTTGCACGAAAGACCATAGTTAGCCTGTCTTCCCGACCGACATTCGGGAACAACAACCTGAACTGCGCATCCTGCGTTTTGAGCTGGAGTGGATAGTAGTTTGGAAAATCTGGAAGTGCAGCAGCCTTATCAAATCTGTTGATGTTCTTGTCAAAGCTGATTGTGTTCCTATAACGCTTAAGTGGCGACGTTGACCTTCCTCGATGAGCAGATAAGGGCAGTGCAAGGTCTCCTGCTGAGGCAAGTGGATCCTGGACGACGCTCCTATTCGGTGAAACCGATTTTGATGGGAACGCCGACGGCAATAGCATAGGACTTTGCTGCAGTGGAGACTTGCTGTCTGAGACTACCCTCAACTCACTCCTGTCGAATCTATTGACAAAGCTAGAATTCGAGCTACCCCATGTATTGGCCAAGATACCGTTCGGTATGCCATATCGACCTGTTACACTACCACGAATTCCTCTCTCTCCAGACACCGCAACTGCTGCTTTGCTCAGACTTGTGGGAGCTGGAAGATTCGCCAACGTGGATGGTGCTAAGCTGCTCGGTGGCATATCTCGAAGAGCCAGAGTGAATGCCGATCTCGGAGTCAATGGCTCGTCAGTTCTGGTGACCATGGGCAAACTTGGACCGACAGGCATAGATCCATGACTTGCTGCTATTAGACTTGCAATACCACCGCTAGCAGGATGTGGTGAAAGTGGCAAAGGAGACAGCTGAGGAGTTGTTGGGGTTCGTCGACCAAGATCGAGTTTCGACATTATCCTAGAGGCATGGTCACGAGACCCTTCCTCAGTGACTGTACCGCGTCTGGACACGTCGAAGCTTTCTCGCACATTCTCGGATGTCGGTATAGGTAATGTGTTTGACTTATCCAGACCATGGCTTTCTTCGGAGGCACCAGGCTCTGTAGAAGCTAGCACTGTGGCCCCAAACTCTGGCACTGGTGGAGCGGATATAGAAAAAGCAGGATCACTGTTAGGTGCGGAGGAGGTTGCAAGGCTATCGCTCGAAGCAGGGTCATTGACCGCTCTGGATTTGGCAGCCTCGAAGGCGGCTATCCAAGCAGCAAGATCAGCTTGTGTGTCAGCCTGCAAGAGAACAGTATTTTTGTTTGTTTTGAGTTCAAAGCAGAACCGACGTTCCTCCTGTGGAGCAGGTCGGACAGCACAAAGTAGTACTCCTAAGCGCTCGCTTTCCTCGACACCACCCACTCTGGTGTCATGTATAAGCCAGCCGAATACACCATTACGTACAAATGCCCATCGTTTGACCCAAACTGCACGAACAGGTTTACCAGTGTACGTCCGCAGGAAGAGCCAACCTGATCTTTCACCTTGCTTAAAGGTGCCTTTCCCGGGTGACCTGGTGAGTACAGCACTGGTGTTACTAGTGGTATGCGCATGCCCACCCAAAGACGGCATAGTGGAAGCACTGTAATCATCAAGTTCCCTGGACGGACGTGAGCTAAGTTCAGCTTCATCCTCGAGTTGCCTTCGTGCGCTGGCTAATTCTCTCTGGAAACTGTGTTCGCAATTCTCCATTTCTTTGACCCATCCTCTCACTCTGTCCATCTCTGTAGCATTCTTCTGAAATACTGCAGATGTGCTCTCTCTAGCTTGATACATGTCTTTCCACTGATCACAGAATATCCGAATCAACATTTTATCCAGCTTGAATCTGAATTGCGGAGCGGTCTGGAATAGATCCATAGCAGCGCGGAGATAGTTCTTGCGAGCCTCATGGAGCTGGAAAGCATCCTCTCGAAGTGATGACGGCTCTTTGGACTTGCCGAGAGCCATGAATTTCGCGTGCAAAGAGTCGTAGTGCTTTTGGTGTGTATCGATGTTCTTCCTCGTCTCTTTAAAGATCTTCAGTTCGTTCTGTTGAAACAGACGAATGGGCTCGCAGACCTGAGTGGGCAACCTCTTGATTACAGAGACCATGCTCATCCAGAAATCCTTGGCACCTTCAGCATACTTGCGCATAGCCAGGACGCTGTAGTCGTGATCCAGCATGGTCTCAGAGACCGTCGTTGGGAGTACGGCATGAGATATGTAGTTGGTGACAATGTTCTCGAGGGTACTATGTTCGGCGACGAGACGGTTGGTGGCCTTGAGATAGTCGTCGAGCCATCGGTCCAACAAATCGACCTGTTCGGTTAAGTGTTGGACAGTCGCTCGTGAAGTAGGCGAGTCAATAGCAGCCTCTTTCAGCCCAACAGGGATCAGATTGATCAGCCTGCTTGTCTCTATCGACTCCTCTGCACATGCCATGATGTTCTCGAAGGGCTTGCTAGCCAAACTTTGGAGATTATCGTTGTCGCATCTTAGTGATTGTCGTGGTGGTGATTGTCCAGATGGTAACCAGGACTCGGAATTGATGGTTGCTCACTCCTCGAAGCAAATTGGCTTTGTACGTGCGTTGTGGATCGAGATGCACAGTCAGTCAGAGGTGACGAAGTTTGAGCAACGCGATACACGCTTCACATGCGCCGTTGCATCAGTGCGGGAGCCTGCCAGGGGTTTGCCGGCCCGAAGTCTTTTGATCTTATCTCAGCTCCACCAAAATGCTCCACCACAAACTAAGAAATATTTGATCGCAGCAAAGTTGTCTATGCACTGTAGAAGACTATCCTATATCGAATCTCACCACAATTTCTGGAGCAGACATGGTGAAAGAGCTTTTGAGCGACAGCGGCTCCGATAGCTCGGACGATGAGATCGGTGGTGCAGAAGTCGCACCAGAATTCAAAGTCAACCAGGAATTTGCAAAAAGATTCGAGCACAACAAAAAGAGAGAAGAATTGCACAAGTGTTAGCAACCACCCAAGTAGCGTTCGCGATTACTCACTGACCGATATTTAGTAGAGGAAAAGCTCGGCAAAACGTCCAAGAAGCGGAAATGGGGTGACGAAAATGGCCGCATATCAGACAGTGAATCCTCCAGCTCCTCTGAAGACGAAGACGAGGCAGCAGAGTTTGCCACAGAAGCTTTGGACTCTGAGATCCTAGCCACATTGAATGCCATCAAGTCCAAAGATCCTCGAGTTTATGATGGCGCAACCACCTTCTACACCGAGGTCGATGAGAATGTTCAGCCTACGAACGACAAGATAGACAAGCCAATGTACTTGAGAGACTACCATCGGGAAAATCTCCTCAACGGTGTCAAAATAGACGAAGTAGAGGAAGAGCCGTTGTCCTACAACCAACAGCAAGAACACTTGAAGAAGTCTATTGTTAGCGAAATGCACGCCGCTGCTGAATCATCAGACGAGACCGACTCTGACGAAGAAGGGGGCTTGTTAGTGCGCAAAAAGAAGACTGAGCCGGTCGCCAGCAAATCGATTGTCAAGGTGGATGTTGAGACTGCGGAAAGAGATCCAGAGACGTTCCTCTCGAACTTCATGTCATCTCGAGCATGGCTACCAACCGACAAAGCAGAGATACATCCTTTCGAATCTGACGACGAAGAGGAAGAGAAACGTGCCGAGGAGTTTGAGGAAGCATACAACATGCGCTTCGAGGATCCAGAAAAATCGAACGAAAAGCTACGAAGCCACGCAAGAGATGTTGCAGCACGGTATTCTGTCAGGAGAGAAGAGAAAAACCCGCGTCAGAAGAAAAGAGACGAAAAGAAAGCAGCCAAGGAGCAAGCGAAGCAAGAGCTCAAAGAAGATAAAGCACGGTGGAAAAAGTTGAGAATGGAAGAGGTAGAAGAGAAAGTCAAGCGAATCAAGCGAGCCGCAGGTCTGAAGGCAGGCGACCTACAACCCACAGACTGGGCACGCTTCATAGACGATGAATGGGATGACTCAAAATGGGAGGAAGAAATGCAGCGAAGATTCGGCGATCAATACTACGCAGACGACGAAGTTCCCAGTGACGCGGACAACAACTCAGACGATATCGATCAAGCAGCGCAGCCGAAAAAGAAGAAAGTCAAAAAACCAAAATTCGACGACGACATCGACATCAAAGACATAATCCCAGACTTCCAATCCGAAGACGAAGCCGCAACCTTCAGCCTAACAGAAGACGAAACCGCGCAACAACCGACCAAACCCACCAAAAAGTCATCCAAACAAATCAAGCAGGACAAGCAAAAAGAATCCAAGAAACAACGCCGCATAATCGAACAACTAGTCGACGACCAGCTCCAACTGGACCTCACGCACGCCCTCCCATCCTCATCACTAAATAAATCCTCCGGCTTCCGCTACAGGGAGACCTCGCCACAATCGTTCGGGCTGACGAATCGAGATATTCTCCTCGCGGACGACAGCGCACTGAATCAGTTTGCCGGTATCAAAAAGCTCGCAAGTTGGCGTGACGAGGAGAAAAAGCGGAAAGACCGGAAGCACCTGGGGAAGAAAGCACGGCTTCGAAAATGGAGGGCTGATACGTTCGGTAATGAGGAGGGACCACCGGAGATTGAGGCTTCGATGGCAACTGCGAATGGAGTAGAAGACGTGGCCGATGGAAGTGATCAGGATATCGGTGGTGTGAATATCAGGGAACGTGACGGCGAGAGCAGGAAGAAGAAAGGTAGACGGAGGAAGAAAGCAAAGGTTGACGTTGAGGTTTAAACTTAACTCAATTCTATCTCACTTCTACAACTTGAACCACATGGCTCACCCGCCTACCTCCCAACTCACCATTCAGCTAACCAACATCATTTCTTCAGACCAGTCCTCCTTTCCCACTGCCTTCGTCTCCCATCACCGCATTGTCAAACACAAACCCCTACCACCCAATCCAACATGATATACCAAATACCGAACAACCAACCCACAGGCCTCGTACATCCACCGTTCTAGCAGGGCTCACCTCTGTACGGACAGGAGAACATGAGATCAGAACCTCCCTGCGGGGGGTGGAACGGTTATATCGGAAGTCTGATGTTCTGGGTTTACATTAGGATCAATCACGGATCTTACTGAGATATGTTTATTTGACTTGGGGTCTTGTAGCTGTAGTTGTACGAGTCAATGAACATGGGCCGACAGAATCTCAACTGACCTACTTCTGGGGGAACGAGGTTAGGTAAGACGATTTGCATTGCTGGAGCGGAGCCGTGATGTTCGTTTTCTGCTTTGGTATCTCGATGGGGAGCGGGGAACAATTGGTCGAAATGAATGAAGAGGTATAGCTTCCCACGAATAGTGGTATGTGTATTATTGCACTTAGACAAGCCGGATAGAAGCAAGAGTGGTTGAAAACGACTGAGGATTCAATTCGGATATCTGTTAGGGTCAAGGCAAGGATAAAGGCATTGAAGATGGCAAACAGCATGTATTGATGGATATCGGTGTGCTTCACTATCGTTTTGATGCCTGAGTCACGCTCATGGGATTTGGTGTAGTCGTGAAGCTTGATTGCAAGCGACCAGGTCCGGACCAGCACTTTAGAACTCTTCACGAAACGAGCATGACCTTGTTCAACATACGACTCGAATTCGATTTGAGCCACATGCTTAAAGCTGCCCACGAAGGTCGCGTGTCGATCAGGAATCGACCATGGTTTTAGAGTACATTGTCATTTGATATTGATGAATTGTGTTTCGGTGACAGGGACGCGAATGTCACGTGTTTGGTGCTTCTCGGCTAGGTATCTGTGGCATTTTTATAAACGACGAATATCAATGGGTGAATGTTCTCATGCTGGATCACATGGCGTACAACGGCACAAAGGCTTTTCACAAATACATGTGCCTGAAGCTAAGAGTTAGCCAACTGCGGTAGCCTTGAATGTGCACAGGTAGGTTTCGAACCTTCAGAAGTTCTATAATAACTTTTGTAATCCTCCTTCCGTCAGAAAGTTCTCCATGTTAGATTGATGGTCCACGAACGCTTTGGAGAGTGCCGTCCTTCCACTGGTACGGTTGAACACAACTGCGCCATTGACAGTGCACGTCCGTTTCGGGGAATTCTTCTTTTGACGATGTTCGTACTCAATCGCGAGCATTATGTATGGAATGATCTCGGAATGATGACGAGGTGACCAGACTCAGCACCATCGAGTAAGAATTCGTTTGGTGCAGCGTGCAAGCATGTACCACTCGACAAATACCTCAAACGTAGCTCAATGCAAGAATGAATATTTGAACGAGCTCCGGCGTCCAGTCAAAGATGTTCACGAGATCTTCATGCTAGCAAAGATGGAGACAGGGCTCTGCATCCATCAGTACATGCCTATCGACTGATGGCATGCATCGATTTGTGCTCCTAGGAGCTCGCGGCCACAGCGTCAGGAACCAGCGCAGGCGCAATCCGGACGATTTCTTTCAGCATTTGGGGACAGAATAGGGATGAAAGCGCTACTTGGTAGAGTCGAGTTGTTGGCCGGCTTGAGTGATTGGAGAACAATGTTTCGCACCCACAGGGTTGGTGGACAAAAGGCACAGGGTTGGTGGACAAAAGGTTGCCAAAAGTCCTAACACAGCCAAGTTGAGGAAAGGAGGGAAAGGCTGATGGCCTAACTCAAGCTGCTTGTCCTGTTGGTGGAAACCAACATGTGCATCACCGGCTGTTTTGTCCTGTGTCTTCCTCTTCTTCAATGCTGGCTGACTCGATTTCTGACGGTAGGAGATGGAGGAAGTCTGGAGTGAGGTGTAAACCGAATTCTGTTTATGCACTTGTTAGACAGGCTCTCGATTTGACAAAGATCAGGACGGAACGATAAATGCACATGAGGCGAGGCACGAATTGAGACACTTGAGGATTGATTCCCAGACTTACGGCCGACAAGTAATTCATTTCTCGACTCCCTGAGCTGCAAGGATGGATCCCATGTGCTGTTCTGCTGCCATGCTTCAGGAGATAGTACGTCGAAACCCGTACCCACAGTTGAGCCAGCATCTGGGATTTGTGCTTGGCTCTGCAGTTGAGGTATCATTACGTTCGAAAGAGGTTCCTGGCGCATGGTGTCAAGCCATACTGGCGGATACGTGGTATCAGACCCGGGAGCAGATAGAACATGGCCACTTCGCGTCTGGTCTGTTCGGGTATCAACACTGGAACCTTCTCTCGAAGTTGAATAATCTGTGTCAGCAGCGGTCGGGTTGGGCAGCTGCTATCAAGGAGCGCAGCAATCTCTCGAGGAGTAGCTCCGTCCCTGATACGCTGCAGCACTAGATCTGCAGTGCCAGATCGAATGGCTTGACAGAGATTCTCGAGAGTGGCGCTTTGCTGGAGCAGTTCGTTGTATTCCTCCGCTGAGGCTCTGAGGCTTCTTCGATCACCGATATTACTTGGGTTACTGTACTGACAAGTAAAGCCCCGTGCTTGACATTTCTGGCAGGTTGGTTTGCCATCGCACTACCATTCATGGTCAACTTTGGCCAATAGTACTTGGCTCGTCACCAAATACCTTCTGCTTCGTGGATCGGCACCGATCACAGGCTCTTGTCACGTTCTTCCTCGGCTTGGAATTAGCTCCTGATGGGTCTTGTGAGGGCTTGTTTGCATGCGTGGTCGACATCCTTTCTGGAGATCCGGAACTGCCCTACTTAAGAAAAGTTCATGATGCGTGAGTTTGAACTGAACTTGGGACGATCAAAGCAATGCAACACTCCGAGACTAGTTGACTGCAAGGCGGGATGATGCGCCTTTGACCAGGAACCGTCGAGGGATCTCAATCGAAACAAGATGCTAGAAACAAGAACAAGTGCAGGAAGAAGCGGGGCGTTCTTGGCGGGCTATCAATTCGATGTGGTCGCCGTTTGAAAAACTCGTAAGGCACATATATAGTTCTTTGAGAGTACAGAACGTGCTATACTTTGGTGTAATGGAAAAGGAGTGTCTGGGCCTCGCGCCCAATCCTATCACTGTCTTGAGAGCACAAAACTGCCGACTGGTACGCTGAATTTATGATTAGGATATTCATCTTGTCATTTCACCAAGTACGACTGCGAAATATGACTGCTCTCCGTACCAGTGAGAAGGTAGCAGGAGGTGGGCATGCTGTAGATGCGTCATGTGAGAGGAATTGCATTTCCGCTGGTAGCTTGAACGCCAATCATGTCGGTGGGAATGAATTTCCGCCCAAGTTTCTGATCCACTCATGCGCCAATCAATACAGATATAATTGGCTAGAGTACACGATCACAGTCCACTTGAGTAGACCCAGGATTATTGCATCCAATGGACAATAGCCATATCCACATACCTTTTGATCAGATTCATTGGTTGGTGTAGTGGGTCGAATGCCACGCTGGACTCGCTAAGCACAAGAAGCCCTAGGCTAGTAGTAGCAGCCAGGCTGCCGAACTGTTTTGCAATGTAAAGAGTGGCTCGTGTCTTCACTCATCGTGTCTACCACTTGTGCAGAGCAACACGCACCAGGCCGGCCATCTGTACCACGCTTTTTATCAGCGAGGAGCATGAATTTAGCCAAATTTTGCTGATGCACGTGGCGAACGCACATGCTTCGAAGAAATACTCACAGTCCAGATGCCACCTCTATTTTTCCGCATTTCCGATAGGTTCATAGTAATTTGCGAATTCCAACCACACTTTGACCTCCTTACAACTGTCAGACGTACCTGAATTGTCACACAACGACAAACCGAGCAATGTTATACCCCGATCACGACAGACAAGACTATTCGACAGTGACTGGCGACTAAGTGGTGATTGTGAACATGTGAACAGTCTGCTCACTGCCTTCATTGTGACGTTTAGCCATCATGATAGTTCTGCTTCTCGATGACTACGTCGGATCAAGACTAGCTCATCATGATTCATCTTGCCAGCGACATACAAATGCCCAGCAAGCGTGAGCTGGCGAAGCTGGATATTGCTCTTGCAAAAGCAGCTTCATCCTTGAGTGGTTTGATGCCCAACCCAAGTCCTCGTTTCCTCGTCGATCCAGGCTCTCGAGAATGAACCATAGTCTTGTG
>Ga0181459_100200_pt2 | contig 11198 bp, 7 predicted proteins | sample InSIn2SAF170_FD_119060 | JGI IMG/M metagenome (GOLD analysis project Ga0181459, IMG submission 119060) | Clean room microbial communities from NASA Spacecraft Assembly Facility at Jet Propulsion Laboratory, Pasadena, California, USA -... ...
TATCGATCTTATACGTTTGCAAGCCTTATTTGGGTGTGTCTACTGATCAGTCGCTCGTGGATAAGACTGTTACTTAGCATGCTCAGCACAGCCTATGCCAACCTCCCGACAAGCCCAATGATATGCACGTTCACAAAGTGGCTAACGGGCAAGCATGGAGACATTCCACTTTCGCAAGTGGACTCGCCGATTACCCCGGTAGGTTCCGAGTACCCCGTAGTTTCCGACTGGCAGACTTTGCCTTGGGGCAATTTGTGGGGTACCCCGAAATTTCTCAGGCCCTAGCGTCAACCACCCCAATCGACGCAAACGCACTGGTGTCGTTTCGTTGTTTACCCCGTGGTCGACTTCATCCGCAGGAGCTTGGTGGACCTGGAGAGGATATTCTGACCTGGGCCTGAGGTGGTTGGTCATTGTGCCAAGCTCTGGAGTACCAGAGTTCCGAGTTCGTTGCTGTGAGCACTTTGTCAGCAGAATCTTGATCCCTTCTCAGAATTACAAGCCGCTTTGCACTACTTACCTCCAATCCCGATGAAGGAGCGTTGGTAGGCGCTGTCAAAACCTGGTTGCCATACTTGCTACTCGAGCATTCCTTTTGTGTAGGGGACAGGAAGTCTTCAACCGCCAGCATGTTAGGGAAAACAATGCTCCGACCCCGATCATCGTTGGAATTGGCAGCGACCTTGCTACGTCCATCGTCGAGGTCTTTGCTTGTGGCGGCAAAGGAAAAGAGTCTCAGCAGGTTTCGCGCGTACGCGACTGTTGTAGATGTAGGTACCTGACATGGAGCTGTTGGAGGTGCTTGAATGCTTCGGTGCTAATTGTGAGGCACTAGGCACCAAAATACGACGCTGAATATGATGTGGTTGTCGTCGGTTCAGGGGCCGGAGGGCTAACAGCTGCCGTGACGGCAACCTTGTCGGGAAATAAAAAGGTCCTGGTCGCTGAAAAGACGAAATGGTTTGGCGGCACCACAGCATACTCTGGAGGAGCTCTATGGGTCCCCAGAAATGAGTTGGCGCTGGCTGCGGGCTATGAGGACGCTCCAGGCCAAGCGGAAGAATACCTTCGGAATTACCTGAAGGATGACTACGATGATGCCGCCAAAACGATGGTGTCGGCCTACCTGGAAGCCGCCCCAGCGATGGTCAAATTCCTCGAACACAACTCGGCGACAGAATTCGTCGTTGCGCCAACTCCAGACTATTACATGCATCTCGACGGTGCTTGCAAGGCCGGAAGGACGGTCCTAAACGCCCCCTATGACGGGCGGAGACTTGGAAGTATGGTCAAGCAAATACGGTACCCTCTACAGGGCTATTGTGCCTTTGGTTCTTTACAGGTTGACTTACTCGCGATGAACACCTGGAGACAGCCTTTCAGGAGCTTGAGCAACTTCTTGTCCGTCACAAAGGGTGTCGTACGATACTCACTTGATCGGACTTTTTGGGGCAAAGGAACTAAGCTTTGTAACGGCAACGCGCTGGTCGGGCGATTGATTGAGAAAGCGAGAAACTCCGGCATCGAACTGTGGAAGAACGCCCCAGCGGTGGAGCCACTTCTGGAGAACGGTCGAGTGACTGGAGTTGTGATCAACAAAGACGGTCAAAGGCTGAGGGTACGCGCAAAGCAAGGCGTAGTCCTCGCGAGCGGTGGATTCGCCAGATCAAGCGAACTAAGCCGCAAGTATCTGTCGAACCCGGACTGGACGGTCAGTCCTCGAGGCAACGTGGGAGACGGCATGCGATTCGGCCTGGCAAGTGGAGGAAGTTTACCTGCACCATTGGGTGAAAACGCGGCTCTGTGGTCGCCCATATCCATATTACGATCATCGAGAGGACCGGCCAGATCCTATCCTCACTTTGCCACTGCCATCACGAAGCCAGGCTCAATTATGGTAGATGCAGACGGCAAGCGCTTTGCGAACGAAGCAGCCTCATATCAAGACCTAGGACGTGCCACCCACGAGGCAGGTGTCCGCGTATCCTACTTGGTTGGTGATAAAAGGCATCTCCAGAACTATGGAATGGGAATGGCCTTACCTGGAGGCTATCCCATCAGGCACCTCGTCAAGCGCGGCTACCTTATCACCGCTCCCACTATCACTGCTCTGGCACAGAGACTTAACATCGATCCAGACAACCTCTCAGCCACTATCGAACGGTTCAACGGTTTCGCTCGCAAGGGTAAGGACGAAGATTTCGGTCGCGGTGACGGCTCTTTTGATCAAGCATATGGTGATTTCGAGGTGAAGCCTAACCCGAGCCTGGCACCTATAGAGAAAAGCCCGTTCTATGCTGTTACTCTCTACTCTGGCAACGGCATCACCATGTACGGTTTGACCACGGACAAGGACGGCCGAGTCTTGAAGGAGTCAGGTGAACCAGTACCAGGCCTATACGCCGTAGGCGCTGATTCGAACCACTTCTTGAGAGGACGTTATCCTTCGGGAGGGCTGACTCTGGGTCCCTCAATGGTGTTTGGATATCGTGCAGGTCTTCATGTTGCAAAATGATTGGTTCATTGTCGGTAGTTTAGGATTGGAATGTTGCAATATTTCTGTTCTTTTGATCATGGAACTCAGAGAAGCTTTCCCAATGCGTAAGTGAAAGCAGTACTCGTAGAAGCTTGATATAACGCGTCACTTCGACTGTGCAGAGAGAGGTTCCTACAGGGTTTCTGGCATCTATCGTGAAACGTTCTCCCAGCGCTCGCTCTCAGATTGCAAACCAGCATGACTGTATCTCCCAGAAAGATATCACATTCCCATCAGAATAGGACTTTACGCTGTCCCAAGCTGCCTAGGTAGCCAGCCTCCATGTCGCGCCTTACAGGGTAATTCCAGCGGGTTCCGACAAGGACGTGGACTCCTCATGGGCGCCTCCACAGGTTACCGCATGAAGGAACTTGCCCCAAGGTAATGCGAAGGCTAGCCAAAGTATGTCCCAAGAAATGGATACGAGATCGACCCCTTGGAGACGACCGTCACAATCACATTTCAGAGCTTTGGTCTGGTTGAATGGTCCAAATTTACAGCACCGGTAAAGCATGGGGCTACTACAGGAACCTTTTAGCGGAATGGCGCTACTAGTAGCCTCTCGTCTTGGCTAGGTGGAAGACCCTAGAGGAGGTTCAAGTCTCTTTTCGATCCGAGGTATCTTTCGCTCTGGTACAAAAGGTTGTGACTCATTCGCTTCAAGAGTTGGAACGATCCTCTCCACAGACCAAAACAAAACATTCTGGATTCAGGTAACCTCTCTTTGCCTGCCTGTAGTACTTGTAATCCTGTTGGCACGTGCAGGTTCTTAGTTGAATACCAAAGTTTCGAGGTATCTTTCAGAATGGCTTCAGCGGTTTCGAAAGCTGTAAGTTGAGATACATTCTTCCAAAATCATCGGCGACCTTACTGATATACGGTCTACCTCATAGGTCGGTGGGAAACCTTCTTCTGTTCTCAAGATTGTAGGACTTTTCAAGAGGAAGCCAGGAGTCTCGGTGGAAGCATTTCGGGAGTACTATGAGACCAAGCACGTCAAATTGTTCACGGAGCACGTCGCCCTTCCCGGGGTCTTGCGTTTCTCCCGCCGCTATCTGACCCAGATTGACGGCATGTCCTCGCCACTTCCGACAACCACTGGCGGCTTCGACGTTATCATGGAGGTGTGGTACAAAGATCGAGAGCTGTTCGAGTCTCTGAGAAGCAAACCGAACCCCGAGTTCACAAAGATGGCAATTGAAGACGAGGAACAGTTTCTCGACCGTGACTCGATGACCATGTATTTTTCAGAAGATGTCGAAACCAAAGATGGACCATGGAATGTGTAATGCAAAGATAGCACACATTCCGTAACGAGCAGTCATAACTAAGTGCTAGAAGGCCTGCTGCAACCACGGAAGGACTCCGGACCAACCATAAAACAAGAGATTAACAATTAATCAGAGGATGCTATTTACCTTCGTTCCTTTCTGCGTTGTAAAAATAATCACTGCAAGGGAAGGCGCGTCCCAGGTAAATTTTAGTACATCGCCAGGATTGTTGTGCTCATAGTAATTGATCCAAGATCTGATTTCCAGCTCTTCAATGCAAGTCTCCCCTGACTCTTACACTGCCTTCCAAATAGCTATCGTCGACGAAATTGTAACCGCTTAGTCGGTCGTACACATGTAGATCCCGGTTCACCCATAAGGGCCTCGTGATGTTCCAGTACGGCTTGTAGTATTCCTTCTTGATCTGAACCTCCATGAACCAGTCGTTGTCCTTGGTCCAGACCTCGACAAAATGAAATAAACCGGGATCGGTTTGCGAGTGAAAGACGTCAAAGTATATGCACTCGGGTTCCTTGCAGACCGCCAGCCAGCACGTCCGGAACGCATCGAGGAACTTGTCGATGTTGGCAGGATCCACTTTGATGGTCCCTGCATGCGTCACGCCCTGGTGGGATGGGATGAGTGGTGTGTTAGTCATGATGGTGCCGGCGCTGAGAGGGATGGGTTTTGAAAGCGCAAGGCAATCGGAACTCGAACACCTTTTGAACTGAGTGAGCCACGAAGACAAGGACGAAATTTCCTACTCTTGACACAGCGGATGAATGGTTCGGCGCCCCATTTTATGTAGAAGGCGTACGTTCGCTACACCGAATGTCGGCTACTATGGGGTACTAAGGCCGAGAGCGTTGTTTAGGGTTGAAATTCTGCCTGGGAGCCCATAAAGCGCCGGCTAGTGGATGGAAAGCACTCAGAAGCCCAATGGCCATTAACTCTGGTGGCTATGACACCATTTCAACCCCTTCTTAACCTCAGCTTTTATTCTCCGCTAAACGTCGCCGTCACCCCGACGCTGTTCTGACCCGCAGCAGCTATATCCAGGGCGATATTACTATTGAGCTTGGTCGTCCCCTCGTCAATCTTATCCTGACTGGCGTCCGAGTCACCTTGTGCGGCCTGAATCTCCAGGCCTAGCACCTCAAGTTGTAACTTTAACACCTTATTCTTGATTTTTCTGTTTTATAGAGCCGTTAAGTTCGTCTCGTTCGCAGTGTTCGCAAGCTCGTCGTCGAAGCCTTTTATACTGGTCTTAGCGTCCTTAGCTATAATACGAGCGTTCTAAATTATTTTAAGATCGAATACTACAATATCGATAAGATTCGAAGTATTAATCTATTAATAGTAAATTATTAATATAAGATCTTTTGTATAAGGTATTTACTAGCTAGCGATATATATATCGGAAAATTAGCGTTAACTTCGACTAATATATTTCCTATCACTTTATTTAAGATTTAAAACTCGCTATAAATCTTCTTAATAAGAACCTTTACTCTTTTACTTTAAACTACGAAATCTATCGAGAAGAGAGTAAAAAGCCCTAAAAGAATAGTTATAAAAGAAATATATATTATATATAGATATTAGAATAAAAATAAAGAGTAAGTAAGTAATATAGATATAATAAATAGCTTAATATAACGAATAAACTTTAAAGAGAAAATAGAAGAACGAGAGAGAAAGATAGATTTAGCTATACTTAAAAGATAAAATAGTAAAGAAAGAATATATTTTATATAAATAAATCTTTAAAATCTAACTTTAGTAGCGAATTTACTTTATATTATATTTAGATCTCTAAAGTATTAGACTTAAACTTAAGTCTTTTTACTAGTCGTCTAATACTTTAAATAATTAATAATATAGAGTCTAAAGCTATATAGTATAGTTAAAAGTCGCTTTTAGTCGTATCTTATCTTTACGTACGACTTCTACTATTATAGTAATATATTAGTACTTATTAAATACGCTTATTAAGATTTAAAATATTCATATTAAGTCTTAGACTCGTAAGGTTTCGATTTAAGTCTCTATAAGTAGTAACTTAAGAATACTTAATATTTATAGACGCGAGATTTTCTAAAGTATAAAAGAGGTTATAGTACTTATAAGATAAATAATATAAGTAAAATAATCTCTAAGATCTTTCGTCGAGTTTAAATTAAGTATAGTACGCTAATAAGATTAATAACTAAATCGCGAGAGTACTCTCTCTTCGTATCTTTCTAAAACTTAACTATATTTTAAGGAGTTAAGCTAAATATATTTATCTTTAATTAGTCTAACTCTTTAGCGTAGTAAAGACTAGTAAGGTAGTATACTATAAGAATTATAGATAAGTATATATACTCCGTATTTTACCTCGACTTAATAATAAGTTATTTAAAGTTAACTATTTCGTAAATAATAATAATAAAGCTAGAGACGCGAAAGTAGCGAGAGTTATAACTAGGCTAAATATTAAAGCGGTGTACTCTGAATAGAGCGCGGCGCGCTGTGACGCTACGTGCACTTCGGAGAGGACGTCATTTGGCCTGCACCGCCAACGTGCCAGCCTTGCCACGCCGAATGGGTGGATGGGTGCGAGCGGGCCCGGAACATATCAAATAGCAAATCCTGCCCTTGCTTCTTCCCGCTGGACTAGCTGCAGATGTCAGGACGGTCGCGAACAGTAGCTAACTGTTCTATATGCGGGGAAGTCAACCTCATGCTTCCCTAAGTAATGTGACCCATAGTTTACTCGAACAAACAGCTGATCCAGTTGCAGGTCCATGCGGCAGGCCGCTTTTGGGATACTCATGGATTCTCTCGAGCTAGCCAGCAAGGGTATCAGGCTTTGCAAGCCTAAAGGGGAATACGAGCTAAAATAACTTTTCAACACGGGCTTAGCGCCTTGTACCACCATATTGTCTGCCAAGACAGGTACCTCCTCCGGAAGCAAACATGGTACAGGCACGACTGGACGGCATATTGCGCATTTCAGATGCCCCGATGCGTGAAGTTGCTGGAACTTGACGAGTACACTTGCTTCCAGCTGAGACATTTGTAACTTGAGCATTTCGTAAGACACGACTATTTCCCAGTCGACCGTGGAACCCACTGAACTGGAGGGAATTGTGAAAATTCATGGGCACTGATTTGTTGACTAGATCCCATGCAACTAAGAATGGGGTTAGCTAGTGACCCACCAACCTATTGTGTTATTCAGTTATCCGCTTCTGGCCTGACTTGCACGTCTAATGCCTTACCCGTAATCGCTTCGGATATTACTACGACATATTGTTTACAAAAGTGAACATGCCTTCATCGCCGATGCAAAGTTTCTGCCATGGCTTGCTGAAGGAGACCGTAAATGAACGCCACGCTGAAATATCCTTCGAGGTCAATGGCATAGCTTGGTTTTGCTGTTTGGCGGAAACTTGTTGCTTCCTGTCCGGTGTTCTGTTCCTTGCTTAACTGCCGGCGGATACTGTGAATGGTAAATCGATCATCCAAGGACAGTCAGCGGTACCTTGATATACACAAGAGCTTTCACATAAGTTGCCTGTGTACTATATGGCATTATTATATGGTGAAGTCATCTCCTAAGCAAATCCGAACGAAGACATTTCGGTTCGATATACGAGAAGATTGATGAGTATTTCTCGTACCATATATACAACACTCTTTCTATTGAGGAAGATGTGAGGAATCGCCATTATCTATAGGTAAAAGCACAGATATCCTCCAAGTTCATAGTGCAGAGGATCCAAACGAGGATATTTCAAGTATCATGCACAGTAATTCATCACCTGCACTCCTCCTTGTAGCTCTTCCAGCACTCCAAGGTCCAAGGACACCTGCTTTAAGGCGACAACGATTATATCAAACAGTCCCAAGCTTCTTTATTCCACTCCGTATTCTCATCAAGCCGTGGCACATACGGGAGATGTTCCCCCTTGACCAGAGGGTCGACGAAGGTGACATGCGCTTCCCATCGATCTAGTAGACGCTGAATAAGTGAGATAGCTGGAGAATGCGAAACTCCAGATTGGCCCCGCTTGAATCCCACGCCTACGACGAGGACGCGGGGGGCACGTTTCGAGAATTCTCCCTCGGCCTTGGACCCAAAGAATGTCTCCATAAACTCGTCGCACAAGCGGGAGGGACGAGACCACATTCGTTCCGTCGCAAATTGTAGGACGGGAAAGGTGCTGTTACTCAACAGATAGTATGGATTGACGGGGATGCAATGGCCTCCAACGCCAAGTCCCGGTGTGTACGGCATGTACCCGAATGGCTTGGTAGCCGCAGCATTGCAGACTTCGTAGGGGTTGATACCGTGCGCAATGCAAGCATCGGCCATCTCATTCGCATAAGCAATGCAGACCATGCGCTGGCAGTTTTCGTACAGTTTGGTCATCTCTGCAACTTCAGGAGTCGATACAGGAACAACAGAGGCGAACACTTTGGAGTAGAGACGCATAATGCTGTCAAGTGACCCACAGCTTATGTCGTCAAGGCCTAAGAGGATTTTGGAGATGTCTGTAAAGCCTGGAATAGCACGACCCGGATCAACGCGTTCCGGTGACATACCGCCTCGCAGACCCTGGGCGATCATAAGATCCGCCAGGAGTCGGCGTGTCATGCCGACCGCAACTGAGGATTCAATGACAATGGTCGCCCTGGGTCGTGCATATAGCCCAACGGTGTAGACTGCAGTTCGCAGATGAGATGTGTCAATTCTTTTGTCTGGGTGGAGGATTGTTGGAACAGCAAGCAAGAAGTGGGTTGCGCCCGCTAGCTCCGTAGGATCGGTGGTACAAGTGACCAACGGAAGATCTTTGAGCGTCTGAGCGATAGTCTTGATCCTTTTTTCAGAAATGTCATACGCAATGACCCTGTAGTGCTTAGCAAAAGCTGTCACCAGTTGAATACCGACGTATCCAACACCAATGACGGCTACCAGTGCTGGCTCATCTTCAGTGACTGGTGTAGATGGGACTAATCCAGGGCTCCTGAAGTAGGACTCTGGCAGTGGTGTGTCTGCCGTCGTAGAGTCGTTCCAAACATCCTGAGGCTGTACCATGTCGGTGTGGAAGAACGCCTCATGGTCTAGAGATCCTCTTGGACTGTCGGCAAAGAAAGCATGCTCCTCAACCTGATACTCAGCAACATCACAGCTCAAGTCCCGAACATCCCTCAGGCCAGCCATCTGGCGTGGCAAAGACTGCTGGAGAAGCGTTTTTTGAAGTTCAGCGCATGTAAGCCAAGACTGTGCTATGAAGGGAAGAGAACGCTCCCTTTGGCTAGGACAAGCTTCAGCAGGAAGAAGTTATATTAACGAGGATGTTCCAGATGAAGAGATTTTCGCGATACCATTTATGAACGCCTGCCGGCTATGAAAGAGTACTGGTGCTGAAATCCTGTACCATGACGGCAATCTCTTCGATCCAGAGTGGATCGTATTTAGAATTCAAACTCGTAAAAGTTGCAGCTGAATGGAGCTGAATGTATCGTGTTTCCGCCCGTAGCAGAAAGGGTTGTTGTCGGAAACGAAAAGAAGTCTTTGCTCAGCCATTGCCCGGGAGCTCGAGGGACGCAAGGCACCTCCTCGTTCCAGTACCTGAAAGGCGGGTGAACTGACTCTAGACCTCAATAGCCTAGCAGTGACCTGTAGGTAACTGAGGCTTGCGATAGTTTCCACTGCTTACCTTTTGGCAACAAAGGCACTGTCTTCGACACAGTAATCGGCTATAATTCCTTTTGTCCCCCTCGCTTTCATTGAGCCATTGTTGGAAAGCCAAGCCACTGGGGCGCAAGCCGTAACTAGCCGGTTGTACAATAGTCTCTTGGAATGTCTCATGCGGGAATAGTAATTTCTGTCATCTAGGACAATCATCCTAATTCTTTCACAGGAGTTTTCCGTTACAAACACAGAACTAGTTTAGCCTAAGACCAGAAGCTAATACCGACCTCTACCGGGAAGTCAAGAGTGGCCAAGGTAAATGAAATGGTGGGCCAAGCCCTGCATAAAGCCAGAAACTCCTTTAAGGAATGTGGCTGTATCTGTCGTACGGTAATTTAGATACCATATATCGGTAAGTTATTGTACGACCGAGCAACCCGTATTATAGCCACAGTTCTAAGTACATGGTAAGCCACTTGACCCTTATATGGCACTAACTCCACGCACCCACACCTCAATAAGCTTCCGAGGTGTCTGGGGTAATTGAGACTAATAAATTTCCTGTTCTAGCTTATATCCTCTACAAAGTACACTGAGGTAAGCCTAATAGATCGGTTACACTTGAGTTGCACCTGCTGGACGTGGACAACCTTAGCTATCCACTCCTGATAGTACATAAAGCCTCTTCTGTAACCATATTCATCTAATGAGACCCACTTAGTTGCACAAGCGAACACCACAATACTTCGACCATCTCCTAGTCAGTCGTAAACCATCCGAGGAAGTACGAGGAGGTAAGCGAGGCAAGCATAAGCGAACCCGAGCTTTGTGGCTATATTCTCATCTGTTGGTTTGATCTTGTCTAGTACTCCATAATCGAAGCCCTCGCCTTTTGACCTACTTAAGCCAGACACTTAGTTTTCGTCTTGTGAACTATTGACGCCTCATTTTTCTCCCTTCTCCTTTTGGTCCACTAAGACCCTGGTGTACTACCCTCTAGTCTAAGGCCGACCTCTTGTAGATTGAAGGAATGATGGTAGATTTGCCAACGATTATTAGTAACCTTCCTCTAGTCGGCAGTGGTCTTCTGTATATATTCGGCATCTGAATCTCCATCGTATGGTGGTTTTTTGCAACTTAACTTATAGGTCCTTAATGTGTCCTAAGTCTTTCGTTGAGCTTTATCCGTTTCCAAGAGCTTCGGCCGTCATTCATCACGCCACAGCGCCTTCACTTTCGTTCCCACCTGAGGACACCAGAGATATTGCTCTGATTGGGCACTGCCAAGATGTTGTTCTTACCGCTCGTTACTGTCCTCCTCTTGGGTCCATTGTCCGGTCTGGCCCACCCTGGTATTGGCCGTTTTCCACCATTGCGGGCTAGAACAATCAGCCTCGATAACACCTGCGGTGGCACGAATGGTTATACTTGCCCATCCTCGATGCCTTGCTGCTCGAAGTACGGCTGGTGTGGCAGCACCGCCGACTACTGTGGTACTGAATGTCAGGCAACGTATGGAACTTGTACAATCGGCATTACAAGTCCAGATAACACTTGTGGTGGATTTAGTGGATACATTTGTCCTAGCTCGCTCCCATGCTGCTCGCGCTATGGATTCTGTGGTTCAACAAGCGAGTATTGCTCACCTCCAGGTTGCCAGCCATCGTATGGGACTTGCTCTGTATCATCATCGAGCTCAACGGAG
>Ga0181459_100284_pt1 | contig 11182 bp, 8 predicted proteins | sample InSIn2SAF170_FD_119060 | JGI IMG/M metagenome (GOLD analysis project Ga0181459, IMG submission 119060) | Clean room microbial communities from NASA Spacecraft Assembly Facility at Jet Propulsion Laboratory, Pasadena, California, USA -... ...
AGGCTCGGGAAGAATTTGGATTCGTCTTTGGTAGCAGAAGCACTGCTTCCAGCAGATATACGTCTGTCGCTAGCAGTGGGACGAATAGATAGTTGATCTGTTGACTTTGAACGTGAATATGTCGGTGTGGCTGGACTTCTTACACCCATACCATACTTGTTAGCCTGTGCATCGCGCTGATCGCCTGCTACGACGGCCTTCGTTCTCGCAGCTGTGTCGGGGGTGGAGGGAGAGTCGGTATCGTGTCGAATGTTCCTAGCACCTGAGCGTGGAGTGATATTGCTGCTGAGCGACAATGTGCTTCGTGCTTCGTCAGGCCTGTCAGGCGAGAGGGTCCGCTGTCGGCGCAAACGTTGTCCTCCCAGATACTATCGACTGCCACAGTCGATACCATTGCTGTCGCCTTCTCTTTGGCAAGCAATTTACATGCAAATCAGAAGTAACAGCAGAGATTATGCAAGCGTTGTGAATCGAGACGTCAACCAAAACAATTTGGTAAACACGAGCCTCCGACACTGGCTCGACTGGCTTGACTGTGATGCTTAGCGCGGCATTCAACTCGCTGGGAGTGCTCCGCACGACAGATTGTACGGGGGTCAGTGCACCCTCAAAGACTGCCTAAACCCACCATGTCCCGTCATTGTTTGGCTGCAGGTGATGTCGTCTTGCATTTTGTGAGCTAGCTACGTAGGCTATTCCTAGTCGAGTTAGCATCAGATCTTGGCCTCTCTTAACGCGTCGATCCGGTCGCGTTGGGCTTCTCGGTCATTACGCCACGAAGTGCAAGATACGCATCACGATACTCGGCTACTATGACTGCCTTCTACCTTGGAGCATACTAACCTGGTCGACAGTTGACGTTATCAGCTCAAATGGGATGAACGACGAAGATGAACGCCTTTTCGAGCCGAAAGCCTCTCCAGAGGGCCCCGCTCCTCCTCCTTCAGCACAGCCAGATGCTGCCCCCTCGAGCTCAGCCTTGACCGTCGACGGGCAGGATCTCGATGAAGCCATCGAGGCAGCCAAGAATGCTCCGATCGCCTCACAGCATCATTCGCTCAAACACCATCTCCTAGGTCCCTCTCTGACAAAGGCAGGCCAGAACGACGTAGACCAGAAAAAGGTCGCAGAGGTCATCTATGAAGCATCCAAGGGTTCAAAGTTCTTCAACAATGAGGAGGTCAAGGACAAGACTTTGACCGTGAAAATCGATCGCATCCTCAAATCCAAAGCACAACTCGAGAAGCTGGATCTGAGACAAGATCTGAGAAGAGCCGATGCATACATCACAGAGCTGGAACTGTCGAGAGATCTGTCGCAGTATGTTGTTCACATCGACTGCGATGCCTTCTACGCAGCTGTCGAGGAGATCGATCGCCCAGAGCTCAAGACCGTGCCAATGGCAGTCGGACAAGGTGTGCTCACTACCTGCAACTACGAAGCACGAAAGTACGGCTGCAGGAGTGCAATGGCTGGCTTTGTCGCGAAGAAGTTGTGTCCTCAGCTGATTTGCTTGCCGCTGAACTTTGACAAGTATACAGCAAAGGCAAAGGAGGTACGCGCCGTGCTCGCCGAGTACGATCCACGTTTCGAGAGCTCAAGCATTGATGAAGCATATCTTAATGTCACTCAATATTGTGAGGACCATCAACTCGGTCCGGAAGAGGTCATTGTACAGCTTCGTAACGAGGTGCATGAGAGATGCAAGATCACCATCTCGGCTGGCATCGCACCAAATGCGAAGATTGCAAAGATTTGTTCTAACAAGAACAAGCCAAATGGCCAGTTTCGCGTCCCCAATGACCGCATTGCCGTCATGGCATTCATGCGAGACTTGCCTGTGCGCAAAGTTAATGGTGTTGGCAGAGTCCTGGAACGGGAGCTAGATGCTATTGGTGTCAGAACATGTGGCGACATCTATGAACATCGTGCTTACCTGAACAGATTGTTCGGCGAGAAGACCAATCACTTCCTGTTGCAAACTTATCTCGGCCTGGGCAGGACCGATGTGCAGCCAGCCGAGGACCACGAGCGGAAAAGTGTTGGCACAGAAAGCACTTTCCGAGACATGAGCAGCAAAGCGGAACTGCGTTCGAGGTTGCGGCGCACGGCTGAGGAGCTGGAAAAGGACATGAAAAGAGTCGAGGTCAAAGGTCGCACCCTCTGTCTGAAGATCAAGCTGCACACGTACGAAGTCTTCACAAGGCAGGTCATACCACCAAAAGCCATATCTCAGGCGGATGACCTGTACAACTACTCGTTGCCAATGCTTGCAAAGCTCGAAAAGGAGATTCCAAACATGAGTCTCAGGTTGATGGGTCTAAGGTGCACGCATCTGATCAGTACCAAAAAGGCCGATGTCGACAGCTTCTTTGCTATTGCCAAGCGTGGTGGGAGTTCGAGCGGTGCCAAGCGTGACACTGAAGGCGAATGGGAAGTCTGGCCAGACGAGGAATTTGAAGAAGCAGCACGACAAGAACGACTGGCCGAGTTTGAAGAAGTCCAACACTGGAGTCAAGAACAACAGGACAACTGCGATGGTCAGAATCACAACTCGCCCTTTCCGGGCACCGACGTCTCAGATCGTACCCAACCACAGGCCCAAGATTTTTTAACGGCAGACTGGCATGAACCCTTTGGACGCTACAAATATGGAAGTGCACCAAACACTCCCGACAAACCTCAACTTGCCAAGCAGGCCTCTAAGGATGAAACTTGGGATTGCCCCATCTGTGGTACAGCACAGACTGCTGACGACAAAGCGTTTAATGCACATATTGACCTGTGCCTCAGCAAAGGAATCATTCGTGATGCTGTCGCGGAAGGCACGATAGCAAAAGATATCGAGAAACTACCTACCAGGCCCAATAGTGCAGCAGGCATGAAGAGGAAATCGAATATAGCAGGCGATGGTGATAGGAAGCAGAAGAAATTATTCTTTGCCTGACAAGTAGCAATATAATGTACTAATGAGGAACGAGCACTATCACTGTGTTGGACATTCACGCATCCAGATCTTGCTTCCCATGTGCCTTCCTTCTCAGCTTACAGCGTGAGCGCATGACAAAACATATGCCGTTGTCTTAACAAGATCCCCCTTCATTCGAACATGATTTGCTCGATTCTATGATCTGAAGATGCTGAACGCTGAGCTCGCTTGGCACATGCACATACCAGATCTCGTACTTGTCCTGCTCGATATAACCATACATCGCACATACATGCGCCGCGCACCGCGGCTCTAGCAACTCGACTGCGCTTGTCCGAGCAGGAATGCTGTAAGAAGGCCCGAGAAACTCGACCGCAATCACTGTGAGGAATTGTCCGCCTTTGACTTCGTATGAGATGTTCCATAACCTTACCTCTGCAATCATGCTTTGCAGTACATTGCAACCGCTCGCTGCGGCGTACAACACTCAGTGGACCTCTGATGGTTTACCGACCCCGGCACTCGATCGAGCATACCTTGCGGCATACGGGGAAGACGCCATGGCGTAAAGGATGTATACCAAGAGATGCATTTGGGATGTCTGACGGTCGAGCTCCGATGTGTTTAGGACCTTGACTGTGTTGGAAGTACTTGTTGAGAGCGCGTTCTCCTCTCACTTGAGATTGTGCGGCCAACACGATATCTCGAACACATGTTGAGCAAGTCAGGAGGTATACAGATCCCCGAACGGAGCGTAGTCCATGTCTCATGCATGCTAGGAGTTATGATCACGCGGATAAAATGTGAAGGCCACGGCTGCGCGTAGTATCAGGCCTCTGTTCGCGTCGCAGAGTCGCAAAGGATGTATTGACATCGTTACCTTCAAAAACTTCGAATCACTTGTCCGTGTAGGTAGTAGCAGTGTCTGACGCCGGTGAGAAGACAAAATAAAGGCGCGCTCACGGCTCTAGACTCACTATCTCTACCGGGCTCGAGAAGCTGCAGGTAGCCAAAAAGCAAAAAGTAATCAAGATATAATGAACTCTCCCTCGGGGAATCGAACCCCCTGTGATAATGTTAGTGATGAGTTTTGGATGAAGGCGGTGGTAATGCTTACGGTCTCCCGCGCTGTGTATTTGCCTGCTGGGGCTATTGACAAGCGGAAATCATGACCACTAGACCAAGGAAGATGAACACCTGGTGATCCAGATGATTGGATGTTCTGTGTGGTGATTTGTGACAGCAAGTTGTTTTGCTACATATAAATACATTTGCAATTACAGTGCCGCGGCGGGTCAAAAGCCGACCATGCCCGTTGGGTTCGGAGGCTAGAGTGGTAGAGAGAAGCCGTCGAACACTTTGGCCTCGGGAGCACTCCAGTGCCTCTAAAGCCCAACTACAAAATGCAAAGCGGTGATAGCAAGGAGCCCGGGCTAGTAGCCTTCAATGGACAGTTGCAACACCACATCTCGTCTCTCGGGACCACACCAGTACCCTGCTCAACAGTACCTATGACCCTCGGCGACTTCGATATTTCGGCTTGACACGCGAGGTCAAGCCATGTGGATCCAACCTTAAGTTCACGGCTTCTCGCGCAACGCTCATCTGATGTTTCGCCGTCGCTAGGTATGCTGGCTTGGTCCCATTCTGCACATGCACAGACTTGTTCAAATCCACACCTGCACTGCATCTCCGAAGCCGTTCGAGCGCAACAGACACGTTCGGCTTCAGACCCACCGCTGCACTGTATTTCCGGCGCCGTCGCCTCCGAGTTCCGACACAACCGACACAGTCAGCCCTAGATCCACCATCGCGATCGAGCTGACGCCCGGGTACAAATTTATTCACGTTCAGCATCGAATGTAAGCCGACCACCTTTTCTCGGAGAAGTTGTACGGCAAAACGATCTTGTCGCTGCACCACCACTTTGCGCAGACAGATCAAATAAGAACCAGGAAGATAATACCAACAATGAAGATACTATGTTATCTGTCTCGTTACTAACAAAGTTGAAGCTCTTCTAACCCACCAGAGCTCCTCGCCAGTCGTTAGCTAAATATAAATACAAGTCCCTGGGTATCAATATCGTCAAATCGTGAGTGCGTAGCTCGTAAGCCTTACAATTCCTTCTCCTGTCTTCCCGTCCATCTTGTACATGCTGGCCCCGGCCCACCTTGGATGCGTCTACCAGCCATACCCGAAAGTCCTCCTGACCCACGGCTGGTGATAGCTCGAGTAATCCCTAGCCCTGTTTAGCCCAAATTGGCTGGCAACGTTGATGTATCCATCGCCACTTTCCTCACCACCCCGCTTGATGGCATCGAGATCACCCTTCTCCATGTGCCACGGTGTACGACAATAGACACATCTGACTTCCTGACCTCGTTGGCTCGCGGCCCATTGCTCGAAGCAATCTTTGTGCATATTGTTACCGCAAGCAGCCTTGCACCATACGAGTTCGTTGTTGTCTGGGTCGTAATCCATGTAGCATATTGGGCATTCTCCCTCTATGGGTTTTCTTTTGCCATTGTTGTCCTCTTCTGCGTCGCCTGTCGCATCCGGGATCGGTGGCGCTCCGCTCAGTATCTCCTGGACCTCACTTGCCAGGAAAGCGCGCTGATACTGTAGCTCATAGGGTGCTCGCAGTACGGTACTCAGAGCGTAGACCTTGTGCTTACACTCATTACCCTTCTGGTGGTCTGGACACGTGCAGCTCGGTAGCCGGCCGATACTGACAGTGTAGATGTTGCCAGTCGTACCTACGACATCGATGTCTTCATGGAGCTCGGAACCTTCACCGGATCTCTTACGGCCGATGACCACCATGCGCTGTGTCTGTGCTCTTTCGAGCTTTTGAAGGAAGGATTGTGGTGCTTTGGCTCGGAAGGTCTTTAGGCGTTTCTCCACTTGCTCCTTCTTCGGCTTCTTGCGACCTGCCTTGGTCGTTGCGACTTCATCGTCGTTGTCTTGGGTAAGGTCAACGAGCTTGCGCTTCCTGGATGATGAAGGTGGTCGCGTCTTTACTGTCGTCGCCAACGGTGGCGGGTACACGTTCGACTCAGCCAAGTGAGGTGATGAGTTTGATTCGGCTTTCGCAGGCTTCTTCGTCGACGACTTTGCTGTCGAAGCCCCGCTTCGGATTGACCGGCCTGCCATGATTGCGATGCCGCAGTAGGTAGCTTACCGTAGAAACAGTACCTAGCGTCGCGATGGGGGTCAGATGTTGGACAAGAATCTCCAAAGTCAACAACAATGACGCGCCTTTGACGGGGCAAGTGCACGCCCAGAGCCCGGAAGGTGCAACCGGCCCCCGGCAGAGACGTCAAAGGCAGGCTGTACCACGTCATTACCGGCGGTAGGTAGTGACCAATGCACTCGCATCGTCCCTGACGCCATTCCTCAGTGGGACTCATCCTCGCGCCAGTCAAGCATTTTGACTACCTCAGTTGCCGTTCTGCCCGTGTTTAGCGATAGATAATTGTGGGTGCTAGAACCCGATCGTTGCCAGCCCGAAGCAAGGCCTCTGATGCGCCTTTGCGTCATTGACCTCGCATGGACGTTACGTGTTCATCTTCGCGCTAACTACTTGCTCAGCTCGAGTATGTCCTTGCTTTGCTTCTTCGTGACTATCACGGCATTCTGACACTTTCAGAATCGACCTTTGATATACACAACCGGCAACATGGTTGGTAGGAGAGCTTTCGCTAGCCAGTCACGCCCTGAAGAAGAAGAGGGGGATCCATGGGGAAACGATGTCGAGACTGGCCTCAAGCGTGTCAAACCAAAGTTCAGAGATGTCGTTGAGCTTGCTATGGCGAAGCGGACCACGGACCAACTCAAGAAGCAGTTAACCCAGGACATCGATACCAGTGAGTACAAGAAGTATTGGAAGTCCGACGAAGAGGTGCGCTCACGAATTCCCATGAGAGAAAGCTTGCTAACAATGTCCAGATCAAGAAAATCAAAAACAAAAAGGTCAGACAATACTACCAGAAGCAGAACGAGAGACTCGATGACTGGCTGGAAGTTGACACCGTCGTCAAAGCCATGTCGGATAGCATCATGGACAGCATGAACCCCGACGCTGACCACGATGGTGTAAACGAGCAAGAAGGAGGGCTACAAGCGGTAGGCGAGAACATTGAAGAACTGTTGCCGCAGGATGTACGAGACCGGAGAATCAAAGACAAGAGGACAGCGAGGAGGGCTATCAACGTCAATGTGCTGGCAAACATCCTGTTGCTCATTGCAAAAGGCTTTGCCGCATTGTCCTCCAATTCGCTCTCACTCATCGCCTCCCTCCTCGACTCGGCGCTGGATCTGCTATGCACCGTCATCGTGTGGACAACGAACAGAATGGTATCATGGAGATTGCAGACACTACAGAAGAAGTTCCCAGTCGGTCGCAAACGCCTCGAGCCCGTCGGTATCCTCGTCTTCTCTGTCATCATGGTCATCTCCTTCGCCCAAATCCTCCAAGAATCAGTCTCGAAGCTGTTGCCAAGCGGCGATCACTCGACCGCAAACCTTCCAGTGGCCGCCATCGGCGCCATGGCTGGCACAGTCGGTCTGAAAGGCATTATCGGGCTCTTCTGCTACAAGATCAAAACCACCCAAGTCCAGGCCTTGGTCCAAGACTGCAAAACAGACGTCTACTTCAACACGTTGTCCCTCCTCTTCCCACTGATCGGCAAACACGCAGGCATCTGGTGGTTTGATCCAGCAGGTGCAGCCATCTTATCCCTCTACATCATCTGGGACTGGGCCGACACAGCGATGGACAACATCACCAATCTTTGCGGTACAGCAGCAGAGATGCAGCTGCTGAAGAAATTGACCTTCCTGGCTTTCCGATTTAGTCCGCTGGTGAAAGGGTTCAAGTCAATCACAGCGTACCACGCGGGTGACAATGTGTGGGTTGAATACGATGTTCTGCTTGACGAGAAGACACCGCTGAGGAGGGCGCACGATATCTCGGAGACACTGCAGTACTGTGCCGAGGCATTGCCGAATGTGGATAGGTGTTTTGTCAGTTGTGACTATGCAGCAGAGAATCCTCTGGGACATGCTCAGGATGCGGCTTCTTGAGCCTCGAGGCTCGGAGGTGCCGAGGCTGGACTCAGTGGAAGTTGACCGGCTCTGTTTGACTGTACAATACCACTGCGATAGCACTATCTGCTAATTGCTTTCTACCATTCATAGCGAGGCGCAAGATTATGGCGATTGCGACGACATACAGCAGGCGCAAAAATGTAATGAATGTTTGTTCCATGTCTCTACTCTATATTGGTCCCGGCCATTTCCCCAACCCACCACCACCAGCCTCAAATACCTTCGCAGCCTTCAACACTGTCATTTCATCCCACCTCTTCCCAATGATCTGCATACCAACCGGCAGCCACCCTTCCTGACCCACCGACCCTGCCACACCTTTCTCACCCGCGGCCCTGGCCCACCCGCACGGTACGCTCATAGCCGGATGCCCACTAGCATTGAAAGGACAAGTGTTATTCGTACTGCCCACTGCCAACTTCATCTTGTCCATGATACCGCTTCCACCCTGGCTTTCAGGCCTGAGATCAGGATGGGGTGGGGCAACCGTCGGACACGTCGGCGTGATGAGCACGTCGTACTGCGCGAGCGCGGCGTTGTATGCCTCGCGCAACTGGAAGACGTGTCTGTGGGCTTTGGCTTGGCTGGCAGACGAGTACTTCTCTGTCAAGAAGTCTTCGCCAAAGATGATGTTGATCACGGCTGGGTTTGCGTGTGTCATCAGGTCGAACATTTCCTGGTCCAGAGGCCACCGAGGCGTGAAGTGCGGGAGGGTGTGGCTCAGCAAATCGGGGACGCGGGTGCCGACCGTGAGAGATGCCATGTGTGTTCGTGTTGCGGCTGTCCAGATTGCGGGCGCGAGGAGGTGTAGAGGTACGCTGACGTGTTCGACCGTTGCGCCTGCTGCGGTGAAGTACTGAGTTGTCGCGTCTTCCACTACCTTGGCGACATCGGGCGATGTACCTGGGGATGTCAGTGATTCGGAGATGATGCCAATTCTTAGACTTTTGCCGAGCTCTGACGGGCTCGATGCTGTGTCCAAGAAGGACTGGAGCTCGTTGTGGTATTGTCTGACGTTCTCTCGCAGAGGTGATTCGGGCGTCATTCGTGGATCTAGTCCGTCATAGCCAGCGAGGGCTGTCAGCATTCTTGCAATGTCTTCAACGTTGGTTGCCATAGGACCACAGAAGTCGATCATAGGGTGCAGCCCAGCTATACCAGTGTATGGTATCAATCCATGCGTCGGCTTGAGGCCATGGATACCACAATAGCTTGCTGGGAGGCGGATACTCCCTGCTTGATCACCGCCCATGGCAACATCTGTAAGATCTCCTATATTATCTAGGCCCGGGACGCCAAGCTGTTGCGCACGGCTAAGACCTAGGAGACATGCTGAACCGGATGAGCTTCCACCTGCATTGTATCCTTTCAACCAAGGGTTGTGCACAGGACCGTTGGCGGAGGTGTACGACATGGGCGTCAGGCTGTAATTCTCGCATGTTGAGGTGCCGATGATATGGGTACCAGCTTCTAGAAGCCGTTTTACAATGGTTGAATCGATGACAGGGATGGGATACTTTCCGTTATTTGGGCTTACGATTTGTGGGAAGGTACCACAGGTATACGGAACCCCGGCGACGGTCATGTTATCCTTGATTACACATTTGACACCTTTGAGAACGTCAGATGTCGGGTCTGTGGCCTTGAGCGAGGTATGGTGTGACCAGACATTGTAAGTATCAATGGACTTGTCGGGGAGCGAGTAGCGTCGTTCTCCGCCGACAGTCGGGACGGGTGCGAGGAGAGGAGATATGTAGTCTGGTAGAGAGTCGACCAGGGCAACGGTGGCATCAGCGGCTTGAAGTACAGCGAGGTAGGCAGCCTGATCGGATGGAGAGGTGATGGTGATATTGTGGCGGCGGGCAATATCCTGGAGGACTTCTGGTGTTGCAGAGGATCTGCATGGATGTCAGTGAACAGCTCAGTGCGCTCCGTAGATTGGCCTGACTTTCCACCTTCTGCAAATGCTACGATGGACATTGTGAGTGCAGTTGTTGTGCGCTTGCCTCTCTAAGCAGCTTTTCGACAGACCTAGCTAGACGTTTCATTCATATGACGATCTGGACGTAATGATAGTGGAAGGCACGAGACGAACATTTCAAGGCCGGGCGCCGAAGTCCGGCAGTTGCTCCACATTAACCACGCACGGAGCATATTCGAGCAAGGTTCAAACACCGCAGAACACGTGGTACGACAACCATATCATGGCAAAGACTCTTCAGCGACGAGGCCATACCAGAGGTGTTGGCTGGTTTCGTTTCAGCACGAGTCGCGACTGCAGGCTCGATCGAAGGAGAGCACCGCCAAACGTCACGTGAGATTGCACATACCCACAAGTCGGGGCATAATTTTGATGTTCAACGAGCTTCCCACACGAGAGATGTATTCTGCACACATTTCCTCAACCGATAGCGGCCGCATTATGTTCAGCTACATCGTCGATGTTGAACATTCGCGGCCTGTGCAGTATATTCTGCGCATTCTGCAATGCTCATACGTTCCGAACCTCGAAAGTCATACTAGTACTAACCGCAGGAAAGTAAGCTGGTCAGGAACAGTCAGCGCTGACCTCTGCTTGGGCTGACTCGAGCAATGACTATGCAAACTACTCCACCTCCCATACTGAGACGAACCTGGCCGTCGTTGAAGCTGCTTTGTGCTGGCGCAGTACTGGGATTTATGAAGCGTGTTGGACGTTCAATGACCAAACAGTCAAGTGCTAAGACGCAAGGGCACAATCAAGGCCTCCAGGTGTGACAACGAAATGCTTGCTACAAGCTCTTCACTAACATGAGACTGACAATCAGTGTGCCCAGTCGACAACTAGGTATCTAGCCCCTAAATAACATTGTGAGCGTGATCGTTGTTTCCCCGCGTGCAGCAACTTTGTCATCATATTAATTGGAGGTACTACATGGTGAATGTGAAGACGCTCTGACGATATAGCCAGAACGCTGAGTTCGGTTGCTAAGCTGACGCAACTTGGTGCTTCGTCTGTCAATAACCGAGGGAAAATCTGCCACTCAAAACTGAGCGTCCAAATAGTATTACCGGACCCATTCTGTCGGTACGCAGCACCGTGTCTGCGATTGGGACATGATTTCGATGTCGGCCGCACTTTTTACCTCAAAGAGGTTAAGT
>Ga0181459_100288_pt1 | contig 11090 bp, 14 predicted proteins | sample InSIn2SAF170_FD_119060 | JGI IMG/M metagenome (GOLD analysis project Ga0181459, IMG submission 119060) | Clean room microbial communities from NASA Spacecraft Assembly Facility at Jet Propulsion Laboratory, Pasadena, California, USA -... ...
TATTCCTACGGCTACAACCATATAAGCAAATGTCCCTAAAGCAAGCTAAGAAGGATAATAAATTATCACCAAAGTATTATGGTCCATACAAGGTGTTGTTAGCTTGTAACATGGTTGAAACAAACAGTGAAGACATGGTTTGTAGACTCCGGTTGCAGCAACCATATGACAGGAAACATAGCCCTGTTTTCTGCTTTAGATCAAAATGCGAAATCAGAAGTCACACTTGGGACTGATAGCAAAATTTCTGTTATGGGAAAAGGAGAAGTCAAAATATTTACAAAGAAGGGTGAAAAGAAAACCATAGCAGATGTCTACTATGTCCCTGGAATGAAATGTAACCTCTTGAGTATTGGACAGCTTGTCCATAAGGGGTACAATGTTTTCTTTGAGAATGATGTATGCACCATCATGGATAGAGCACCCAGCAAACAATGCATTGTTGAAGTGAAGATGACAAGGAACAGGATGTTCCCTCTCAGAATAAGGGCAGATTTGAAAAACAAAGAAGTAATTGCAGCAGTTACCCAAGAGGCTTTCCAAAGCGTACCAAAAGATGAAAATTGGTTGTGGCATTTGAGATTTGGACATCTCAACTTTGGAGGTCTTAACTTGTTGAGTAGAAAAGGGATGGTAAGAGGATTACCATTCATAGAGAACCGGACAAACTTTGTGAATGTTGTATCTTGGGGAAACAACATAGAGAAATTTTTCCATCAGGGAAAAGCATAAGGGAAAAAGCACCCTTAGAGATTTTCCACTCATATTTATGTGGATTGATGCAAACTCCATCACTAGCAGGCAGCCAATATTTTCTAACATTCAATGATGATTTTACTAGAAAAACGTAGGTCTATTTCCTGAAGAACAAAAGTGAAATGTTTGAAAATTTTCGAAATTTCAAAGCACTTATAGAAAACCAAAGCGGGCTGCATATCAAAGTTCTAAGAACTGACAGAGGAGGTGAGTATATCTCCAAAGAATTTCTATAGTTTTGTAGAGAAAATTGAATTCATAAACAATTCACAGCTAGGTACACCCCGCAGCAAAATGCAGTAGTTGAAAGGAAAAATAGGACCATCATGAATATGGCGAGGAGCATGTTAAAGGCAAAGCATTTGCCAAATGATTACTGGGTTGAAGCTGTACACTATGCAATATATATTTTGAATAGGTGTCCTACAAAAGCAGTGATGAACAAAGTATCGGAAGAAGCATGGAGTGGGAGAAAGCAAGGAGTCACCCACATGAAAGTTTTTGGATGTGTGGCTTATGCACACATTCCAGATCAGCTAAGGAAGAAGTTGGACAGCAAAGGGGAGAAATGTATTTTCATTGGATACAGTGAGGAATCCAAAGCTTACAAGTTGTATATCCCATCTACCAAGAAGTTTTTTTGAGTAGAGATGTTCAATTCATTGAGGAGAAAGCTTGGGATGGAAGCATAGAGAAAACAGTGAATGTTAAAAACTGTTTGTCTCATGATGAAGATGATGAGAAGATAGTTGAAACACATCCCCAAATAGCAGTGCCAACACAAGGACAACAAGGGACACCCTTAAGGAGAAATGAAAGTGCTTCTCCAAGCACACCACAAGGAGGAAATTCAAGTGCTTCTTCAAGCACTTGCACACCAAATGAAAGAGGTAAGAAGTTCAGAAATTTAAGTGACATTTATGATGAAGGTACGAATTCTTTGTTTGCATTATATTGTCATGTTGATGACCTTATTCATTTCAAAGATGCAATTAAGGATAGGAAATGGATAGAAGCTATGGATGAGGAGATGAATGCCATAGAAAGAAACAAGACATGGGATTTGGTTGAACTACCAAAAGGTAAAGAAGTCATTGGAGTTAAATGGGTCTACACGACCAAGAGCAATGTTGAAGGAAAAATAGAAAGACACAAGGCAAGACTTGTAGTCAAAGGATATAAGCAACAGTATGGGAGAGATTAGGAGGAGACTTTTGCACCGGTTGCAAGAATGGAAACCGTGAGAGCAGTGTTGTCCATAGCAGCACAAAACAAGTGGAAAGTTTACCAAATGGACGTGAAATCATCATTCCTAAATGGAGTGTTAATGGAAGAGGTTTACATTGAGCAACCTCTAGGCTATGAGAAGAAAGGCCAAGAGCACAAAGTGTGCAGCTTGAAGAAATCTCTTTATGCGCTGAAGCAAGCGCCAAGAGCATGGTACAGTAGGATAGATTCCTATCGACTAGAAAATGGATTTGAGAAATGTGAGGGAGAACCCACCGTCTACATCAAAGAAAAGGATGGTAAAACTTTAATTGTTGTGGTGTATGTTGATGATGTTATTTTTACAAGTAATGATAACTACCTCATTGAAAATTTCAAAACAGTCATGAAAGAAGAATTTGAAATGACTGACATGGGTTTGCTGAGATACTTCTTAGGAATAGAAGTAGATCAAAATGAAAATGGAATTTTTATCTCACAAGAAAAATATGTAAATGAAGTGTTGGAAAGATTTAACATGCAGGACAGCAAGGCAGCAATCACTCCCACAGTGATGGGATTAAAACTCAGCAAAGAGGACAGTAGCAAGGATTTTGATCCTAGTTTGTACAAGAGCATAGTTGGCAGCCTCATGTATTTAACTGCAACTAGGCCTGATATAATGTTTGTTGTTAGTTTAATTTCCAGATTCATGGAGAGGCCAAAAGAAGCACATTGGTAGGCAACAAAAAGAATTCTGAGGTATGTTAAAGGTACTAAAATGTTTGGCATTTTATATATTGTCTCAGAATGTTCAAATTTAATTGGAAGATAGTGATTGGGCTAGAAGTGTAGATGATCGGAAAAGCACATCCGGTTATGTTTTTCACATGGGTTCAGGAGCCATTTCATGGGCTTCTAAAAAGCAACCTATTGTAGCATTGTCTACAACAAAGGCAAAATATGTGGCAGCTACAGCAGCAGCATGTCAAGCAGTTTGGATGAGAAGAATGTTAAGGAGCTTATGCCAAGAGCAAGTAAAAGCAACGGTGATTTTTTGTGACAATAGCTCAGCTATTGCATTATCTAAGAATTCAGTGTTTCATAAAAAAATGAAACACATTGACACAAGGTTTCATTACATCAGGGAATTGGTGAACAATGGAGAAATTGTTTTACAACATTGCAGGACTGAACAGCAAGTTGCAGACATACTGACCAAGCCATTGGACCAAAAAAGCTTTGAGTTTTTGAGGAAATGTTTGGGTATGACTAATAACCCAACAGTTGAAATTAAAGGGGAGTGTTGAAATGTAATTTCAACCGCAGCATCATTCAAACAGCGACCACAACGTTGTTTTGCAAAACCGTTCGTATGCTTCCCCGCACCGCTCTTGTTGGTCAGCGGTGTTTTCCGATGAGGCTTTGATCGCACTGACTATCTGACGCATGTCCTCAGTACGGTTCCAAAACCACTCATCCCCTGGCCGGTAAATTTCGTTTGGTTCAACTAAGAGATAATCGTTAGATTAAAGTGAAGGTTTGAAGCCGTTGATTGAAACAAAGATGCGCACAGGCCTGCAGCAAATAAATATTGCATGAAGTAAAAAAATTTTGACCGCCAGGTTTAACAGTAGAATTATTAATAAATTTACTCTGGTCGGTAAGGGTTGGTAAAATTTTAATTTTACTATTTGTTTAATTCACGGGAAGTATGGGCATAGGTAAATGTTTTAATATTTACGGGAGTATGGTCATATTTTTTGTTAAAAAAAATATATGCAATGTAACTTTTTTTTTGGTTTGTTGTTGCATACGCATACGCATCATATGTAATATATTTTTTTGGTGTTGACCATTTTTGGATATTGCAAAGGTGGAACGCATAGCAGTGCAAAAACAAACAAAAAAACCAGAACAGAGCAGCATGAATTTTTTTTTTGAGAAGAAAGCATTGTAATCACATAGCAGCGCGTGAGTAGGGAAAAAGGGAATGCTCGGCAGAGCCTGAATGTAATGTTTTTTTTTTATTGAATGTGAATGTAAAAAACTGCAGCAACATATGTAAGAATTTATTTTATTTACAACAGTAAATGTAAATGAAAAATTTACACACAACAGTGTAAATATTTTCAAAAGGAGACAGAGTAATTTTTGTTGAAATGTTCTTGGTGTAATCCCTTTGTAAGTGGAAGAAGTTTGTATCAGGCATATTATTAATGAATACAAGTTTGATTTGTATGTGGAAAACTCTATCTGCTCAGAATTATTTTTTTGCTTCCCCGTGTTAAAGATCCTGTGGAGAAAACAGAGCATTGTTCTCTGTTCTTTTTATGTTTGAAATTATCAGAAATTTCCAACAATTCTAGCAAATACTAATCAAGAGTGGTGTACCATTGACTCGCCTACTAGGATGATTTACAAATAATATACCTATTTCTTAAATTTCTACTACCAGGCAGCTAGAAAAAAAATTAGTTGGTGCTTAACATAGCCCATATTGTAGCTAGACGTTATGGAAATAACTCTTTTTAAGGTTATGCTTGACTCCACATACTGTCATAGGTTTTATTACTCCAAGTACCTCTGTTTACGCACTTGGTAAGTGTATTAGCTATCAAGGATTAGGCAGTCCATTGAATTAGTTGTGAAGGTTCATTTCCCCCCTCGATTCTTCTTCCTCTTGGTCAGAGGCTGCGACATCTACATATGCATCTACACACTCAGCAAATGGCACTCCCATCCATCCAATGCTTAATCTAACTTTTATGGAACTAAGCCTATATAAGACAGACTCTCAGTCGTAACTGTCATCCCCTGCCCAAAGGTTGGGGTATGGATGGATTGACGGATGGATCGACCTTGTCTTGACATGTTCATTCATAAATAATACCAGCTGCCTTCTTGATATTCTATAATTATTTAATATTTGTCTCTTATGCAACGTAGTGAGATCAATCACATTTATGTTTTTCAAACTACATTCTTTGATAGAAGGACTTTTGGTTCCTTTCTTAACACTCTCATATGTGTAGAAAACCTTGTTATTAATAGCTATGAAATTCAAATTATAGAGGTAAAAGGGAGGTGGTAGTTGCACTAATTCTTCAACAACTTCATCATTGATATTAATTCATCCCTATATAACAAAAATATATCTTCATATATAAGCTTAATAGTATATGACAAGTCACTTACCATTTGGAGGAAGTAATGCTGGTAGGAAATTCTTTCTATGCTACTTCTTCCATGATGTTGCTCACCACTACTGTCATCATGTTGCTCACTGCTTCTGTCATCATGTTGCTCGTTTAGTCAACAATGAGTATGAACCCGCAAGTATAAAAGCTAGCTAGCTATCAAAGATTTGCACGATCTAATAAACATTTTCACACTATGATTGGTCCTAACAGATTTTCACCCTGCAGTGGAACAAACATCAAACATCAAAACGAGACCTCCATATGCTTATCACTGATCTGTAAATTGTACATTTCTACAATCTTATCTTCATATTCATGTTTAACAGCTTAGGGCAGGGACTAGCTGTTGTGCAACCCGTCTTGTTTTATTTTGTTTTGAGCCATAGTAATGTATTTTTTTTAGCCACGGTGAATTTGGAATTTTTTAGACTAATCTAGGGATGTGCAGAATCAACTTTTGTGACTACCTTATAACACCAAGAGTATAGCTAGAAATCTGCAAGCGAGATATACCAGATCTTATGATTTAGCAACTTATAACACTAAGAGTATAGCTAAAAACTTGCAAGCCAAATATATCAGCTCTTATGATTTAGCAAGAACTGAGACTCATGGATAAAAGGAGTTTACTCCTTGCACCAAGGTCATAGCAGGTAATATTCCATTTCTTGATATGGTCAAAGTGGACTAAATATGCCCATGGTATTTACTGTAGTATTTTCCTTCATTTTTCACAAAAAATAATAAAATAAAGTTTCTAAAGAGTACATCAAGTGTATAAAAGGGGATAGGAGTTGGGAATTGGGATCATCGATAGTTTGTCTATCTTATTATGTTTTGTTGAGAACTTGGTGAGGCCACTTCTAGGTTGATTCTGGGATAAAAACCTTGCGGTGACATTTGTGTCATGGATCCATCCAAGATTCACAAGTGGGCTTCAGTGTCTTAGATGTGTCATTATTGAGCAGTCATGCATGCCATTTGCAGGAATTCCAATTTTATTGTATGGGCATCTGTTATTTTCAACAAATAATATAAATAAAGGGTTGCATTTCTTTTAGGTCCCTTGTGCTCTATGCTTGGTTTGTCAATGTTTCATTTAGAACACTAAAATATTCTAGATGTGTTGATTATTTAGCGATTTGGGATCTTGAATGTCAAGAGCAATGGCTTCTGACAAGAGTTCGAGAACTGCGCTATATTTAATAATGTTATTAGTTGTTTGACCCAAACAAATACCTTGAATATCAATCAACTCACCATGAGGGTCATAAATAACCCATGCCGCAAATGATAAATTTTGGGTTCTACGACAAGCACCACCAGTGAAACTGACATAAGGAGTCACAAACATCTGCAAAGAAGGTGAAGACATAATAAGCAGGAAAGCTGCTTGGAAAAAGACACCAAACCAAACTGCACAAAAATGAATAACACGCTTATGTACATAAGTAATCATGTGAGATGGCTCATGCATAATACTTTTTGAGGTACATCCCATTGCGGGGCTTGTTCAAAGGGTTACCTTCATTATCAATTAGCTCATAGGCCCCTTTTTGTAATACACGCTTGACAATATAAGGCCCATGCCACATAGGTTCAAATTTTCCTACCCCTAGCTTATTGTTAGCTTAGTCATATAGCCAGACCAAATCTCCCTCAGAAAAAGCACAAGGAGAGATCGACTGATCAAAATGGGATTTAACTCGCTTTTTATGTGCTTCAATGACTAAAGTAGCAAGATGGCGGGTTTTATCCAGTCATTCCAAATATAGGAGATGCTCTTCATGAGGCGAGGCTTCAAGGAGTAATTTGACAACCAATTTGAGTGAGGGAATTTCACATTCAATCGATAGGGTAGCTTCTAAACCATAGACAAGTTGAAAAGGTGTGAATCCAGTTTCATTTTTAGTCGAAGTTCAGTAGGCCCAAGAGCTAAAAAAAACATGAGATGCCAATTGGATTTGTGTATCCCAATGGTGTGCTAAAGCATAGTAACTAAAACTTTGTTTATCGCTTCAACTTGGTCGTTGGCCTGAGGGTAATACGAAGTTGAGTTGTCTTGGCACAAGCCAAATTTAGAAGTTAGCTCAGCCATCATATAATCACCAAAATGGGAGCCATAGTTAGTGACAATGGCTCAAGGCACTCCAAACCTGGAAATCACATGATTGAAGAGAAATTGCGACGTCGTTTTACCGTCAACGGAATATGTAGGCATCACTTTGGCCCATTTTGTGAAGTAGTCCACGACAACGATAATATAACCATGCCCCTTGGCTGAATGAGGATTACATGTCATAAATCAATGCCCCATTTGGCAAAGGGACCAATGGTAATAACGGGGTGAAGGAGAGTGGGTGGGGCACGTAGTTTTCGTTGATAAATCTGGCACTCATGGCATTTGCGAACCACAAGAATGCAATCTTTAAAGATAGAGGGCCAAAAATAGCCAGCGCGGAGGATCTTTTGAGTAGTGGTGTAGCTAGACAAATGACCACCACATGCACTAGAATGGTAGTCATTCACTTTCAACCTCATTGAGAGTTAAACATCAGCGAAGAATCGAATCAACACCAACGTGGTACAAAGTATCCCTAATGATGCGGTAAGGTTGGGATTGATGTTGAATGCATCAACGATCATCCTTGGACAACATAGACCGGAAGGTAGAGGTTTTGGCAATACACAATGATATCACCATACTAGGGATTGAGAATGCTAATCAGAAAGAGAGTCTCATCGGGTAACTGCTCATTAGCACTAGTAGGAAGAGAAGCAGAGGGAAAAGAGCAAATCGACTCAACAAATACAAGTGATTTCTTCGATTTGGCAGTAGTGAATACTAAATCGTATTCCTAGAGGATGAAAATTCACTTGGAATATTTTCCCCTAAGAAACTGATGATTTAGAATATAAGTCATGGGGTTGCAATCATAAATCATGGTTGTAGTGCAGAGCAAAATATAATGCCGAAAGCATTCAACAACTTGTACAACAACCAAAGCCAATTTCTCCAGTTGAGCATAACGGGTCTCAGTATCAAGGAGATTGCGGCTAAGTTAATAAATGTCATGTTCATGACCTTCGTCATTGTCTTGCACCAGGACCATAGCAATAGTGCTAGAAGCTGCAGCTAGATAGAGGAAATAATCACGATGATAGTTTGGAGGGTGCAACAAAGGAGCATTAATGAGGACAACTTTCAAGTCATCAAAAAACTTTTGGGCATTCTCATCCCAACAAAATGGAGTTCCTTTCTTAAGTAATCAGGTGAACCTTGAAGCTAGTTTAGCATAGTTAGGCACAAAGCAACGAAGGAAATTCACTTTCCCTTGCAGACTTTGTAATTGACACAACGAAGAGGGAGGGGGTAGATTAACAATAACCTTGACTTTAAGAGGATCAAGACAAATACCATCCTTCGAAACGATAAAACTGAGAAGTCGTCTGGACTCAACGCAGAAGACACACTTATGCGGATTAAGCTGAATGTTATAATGTCTACAACGAAGAAAGATTTGTTGAAGGTGATCGGGATGGTCATGACGCTTACATGAATGAGCAAGAAGATCATCCAAATAACATTGAATAATGTTTTTAATGTCATGAAAAGCATAAGACATCGCTCATTGGAAAGTAGCCCCATCATTCTTAAGGCAAAAAGGGATTTTTTTATATGCAAAAGTCCACATGGTCAAATAAAGGTGGTCTTATGTTAATCATCTGGTACAATGTTTATTTGGTTATAACCAGAAAAATCGTCCATAAAGGAGAAAATCTCACTCCTGACACATTCATCTATAATATGGTCTATAAACACAGACCCAAATGGTGCCTTGTTTCTTAGTCACCAGTACGATATTGGACATCCAATTTGTCAAAGGGATAGGATAAATAAATCCATCTTTAAGAAGTTTTTCAACCTCTCCCTTGATGGCAACTACTTTTCTAGGGTGCACAGGACAAAGTCGTTGACGAACGGGCTTCGCGTTAGGATAAGTCAGAATTTCGTGCACGACTGTACTTGGGTCAATGCTGGGTATTTCTTCATACGACCATGCAAAAACATCTCCAAACTCTGGAAAAAGATGAGTATAAAGCTTGATCTCATCAGGAGAACAAGTTACCCCAATATGAACATTTTCAACGATGCTAGGCTTAATAGAAATGTCAATAGGCATCGTTTGGATAATATTACCCATGTTCCCTTCCGACTAGACTTCATGGGTCATGGTAGGCATCTGAAGTGGTTGGGTCGGGAAATGAGGAGAGAACTCCTCAAGATAGGTAGACATGACTTCCAAGCCCGGTAATAATGAGGAACAATGATGAGTATCATTCCAAGGTGCTTCCTCAAGAGACATAATTTCCATTATACTTTCGTCAATAGGAAACATTTCGATTAAGGGATCAGAAGAATCTGGAGAACCAAGCCAAGGAGATTAAGAATACGCGTCAAGAGACATACCCAAAGCAGTGTGATCATTAGATACTGAGGCCGAAGCCGAAACAATCTCCCCATAATTAATCTCGACAGAGCTTAACAGCATGACATTACCCCAGGAATCAACTTGATCAGGAGGAGGAATGACCCAAGGATCAGACTTAACTGAGATCATGTTGACCGAGGCAACATGCGAACGTGGGAGAGGAAAAAATACCCATTAAGGCGGGATCTTTGAAAAGTCCTGCCCCCACACTCTCATATGGAGCATCGGTATGCTTCACATAAGTAACATTGCTATCCGAGGAGGAAGAGGAAAAGAAAGACAATTAGTCGACTGTGACGATTTTCCCTTGATGAGGAAATTGGAGCACACAGGAAAGAGAGGAGGCTACAACATGCATAATATGGGTCCAACTCTACTCGAGTAGAATATTATAATTAAGATTTGCATCAACAATTTCTACTTCGACATTAATTGTCTTACCTTCCAAGGTAATAGCAAGATTAGGAAGGACATTGAATGATTAAGAATTGCGTCCATGAAAGGCTTCTAACGTGTTAGGCTACTGGTTCAGGGTAGGAGAACTGATTGCCTTCCAACAAGACACATACATGATACAAGTAGAAGCACCTTTGTCAATGATGGTCTTGTGAATCATCTTTTCATTAATGATTACCTGAATAAGAAAGAAAATCTAATGGGTTAAGCATGGAACATGGTTTTCCAGATCAAATCAAATGAGGTTTGAATCAGATGGATCAACACCTCCAATGGCCGACAGTAATTCTTTTCGCTGAGAGGGACAACTTTGAAGGACCTAGAGAGCATACATAACTGATGGTGCTTGAGCCAAATCCTCAACAATATTGTAGTGTTGAGAGCTCGAGCGTTTTGATTATAGGAGGAATTTCGCAGCACACCCCGAGAGGGTGGTTGAACAACAAAATCAGGATTAGGTCGCTCTATATGGAGAGGACCAGAGGTCGACAGGACAGAGGAGGAAGGGGTACTTTCACTCTTTCCCTATCGTCGAGGTTTGATAATATTTAGATATGGTAGCCACATTTATAAGTTTGTTCATCATAAACACTTGGGAAACTGAGGGAGCGTAAGACTGAGGTTCACATTGTCTAGTCTACCGCAACCGACAAAACCTCTAAGGGTAAAAAGAAGGGAAAAGGCAAGGCCAAACCTGCTGCCTCGAAACAAGACCCTCCTAAATCTTCTACTAGTGATGCTTCCCAAAGAAATCCAAAGTATCTATGCCTCATTTGTGAGGAGGATCAGTACACTAAAGATTTCCCCTGACGATCTGAAGTTAGTTGCTTGCTAAAAAGGACCCTGACTATCTTAAAAGAACCCTTTCCAGCCCAACAGACCCAAATGGGATGTCCAATATCGTACTGGTGACTAAGAAACAAGGCACCATTTGGGTCTGTGTTTATAGACCATATTATAGATGAATGTGTCAGGA
>Ga0181459_100201_pt2 | contig 11081 bp, 9 predicted proteins | sample InSIn2SAF170_FD_119060 | JGI IMG/M metagenome (GOLD analysis project Ga0181459, IMG submission 119060) | Clean room microbial communities from NASA Spacecraft Assembly Facility at Jet Propulsion Laboratory, Pasadena, California, USA -... ...
TAGAGCCAACCAGAAATTGCTCAAAATTTGTGATATCAAGAACCATACGATAACCTTGCGCCGGTACAGCGAACGGTAGAATGCTGGAATATTTCCTGGAGCTTGGCGATAGTACTTTGGCAATCCCGAGAACATGGCAATGGAGAAGAAGATAAGCAAGGCTCCAAGACCCCAAACAATGACGGCGACGCTCATTGGCACCCCCGTGACGTACATCTGGAAGATCTTAGAGTCTCGATTGTTGAGGCCATTTCCCCAATACCACATGGCTGAGCTCCATATCTGTTGTAAACCTTGAATGATACATGCTCGAATCACCCAACCCTTCACCTCAATCCCTCCTTCAGCGCCAAAATTTAAGGCGAAGAAGAGTGAGCCGGAAGCAGATGCAGAAGCATAGATGTACGATGCAGAGTTCGTGAGATGTCTCGACATACTTTCGTTTCCAAGCCGTGAGATGTGTGGTAAGCCTACCAGGATGAATGAGAAGCCATAGAGAATGAAAGGAACAGAAAGGACCCAGATTGCGGGCACTTTGCGGTATATGAAATACCAGAAGACAGACATGAGGGCGAAGATGGTGTTGATGATATATAGCTGTTTGGTCTTCTGATAGTCACCTGCAAGCAATGTCAATTGGTATGAATTGGCGGATAAGACCTGGCCGAGAGCTGCCAGAATGGTGTAAACAGGCCAATCTCCGACTCGCATGGCTAAGAATCGTCGCATGCCTCGAAGTCGTACATTCGTGCCCAAGTCCTCGTCATCGTCGTCAATAAAGTTGACTCGATGCTTCTTTCCATGAATTTGCTTGTCCTTTTGTGCCTCGAAGAATCGGCGTTCAGCATCCATCAAGAATGTCTCAATGCAGAACTTCTTCTTTGAGCTTTCAGCAGTGAGACCCTTTTTCAATGATTGAACGAAAGCTGCCTTGGCTTTGCCATCTGCATCAGTGAACATGGCATCACCCTTCTTGATTGTCGAATGTTGTAAACCACGATCCTTTTCCAGATCAGTCAGAGAAAGGACAGAGAGGCGTGAACGATTTGCTAAATTAGGTGGTAACAATGGATTTGAGTCGTGAGACGCAAAGCCCATGTATGCATCGTGCGATAAGGAGATCCTCTCGTCTGAGAAGTCATTGCTGCGCCCGCTTATGTAGGCTGTTGATGGACATTCGGGATAAGCATAGCCATAGCCGTCATGATTCTGATACTCGTCAGGTTGATAAGGATCATCATGGCTGGAGCTCGCTCTCGAATCATAATAGTCTGAATCTGTTGTGCGACTCGGCCATGCAATCCTTGGATCATCTTGCTGAAGAGTGTTGGCAAATCCAAGAGTTGCGGAGCTTTGTGCTGCTTGTACACGTCCCCAGGTACCGATATACTGATCAAAGTCTCGTTCATCTGGAGCTCGGCCATCAAAATCAGAGTCACGTACATAGAACGCGTCCTCGGAAGTATTAGACAAGGACCCATCATCCTCAAAGTACTGATGATCATTTTCCTCGTGTAGAGCCTCAAGATCATTCCTAGTCCGGGCACCAGGACCACGTCTGCGTCCCAGTGACATGTTTCTTACAAGCTGGCCATCAGCATTTGGTTCGTCTTGCAGATCGAATGCATTCTGTCGGAAGGGCGGAGGCTCACGAGCAGCATATCCCCTTCGAAGTACAGTTGGACGTCTCTGGAATGTTTCAATATTGATCGGCTCCAGTTGTGCTGCTTGATATGCATCGGTAACGGCTTCTCCCAGGTCCATTGCGGGCTCCATCTGCGGGATCGGAAGACGATTTCTTTTGTTCAGCTTGTTCGACAGGTAGATACATTTAGATTGCAGCGTATCAAGTCTCTTGACCCAGACAGCTACGGGGAATCGCTGCTTCGCAGCCCTTGCTCTCAGTTGAGCTCGGACCTTCTCGCTCGATTTTAATGCCCTTCGACATGCCAATTCAAATTGTGAAAGCAAGTGTGAGGCTGAGGCAGAATTCATGGTATACCACCAACCAGGCATATTACCTAGACCACCGGTCTTGCAACCAATAGCCAAAGCTCCTTTGCGACCAAATTCGACAGCGACCAGACCGAACGGTTCGTCCCGGGACGGAATTAAAGCAAAGTCTGCACCACTGAAGATTGCTGGAGGACATGCAGTGAATACTGGCTTCGAACAGACACGACCAGGATATTTTTCCATCAAGATAGCGAGCTTTTCAGCTGCAAAGCGGCCGTGAAGATCTACTGTGGGTCCAATAGTGATCTGTTCCGTCAGCTTTGCTCACACACCATATTCACAAGCGGGCCGCACCAATTGGACATTAAACTCTTCCAGGAGAGTCGGGGCTAGATCGGCAATAAGGTCGATACCTGTTATCGTTAGTGAGAAACCAAGTGTGGATTGGACGTACTACAAACCTTTTTGGACACTCCATCTGCCCACAAAGACCAGAAGTTGCGCTGTTGGATCAAGATTCAGACCCGCCCATTCTTGTGCCTCACGCTTAAGATCTTTGCGGCGATTCTCTGCTCCCCAATCTATCTCGACTTTCTTGTTGCTGGTCTCTTCTATGGCTCCAGTATCTGATGGATCAGGATTCGGTAGTTTGCCGATCTCTTTTAGAGACCAGAATATGGGATAGCGCGCTAGACTTCGCGCGCCATACTTGTCGGATACCCCCACAGCACCAAAGCCAGATTGATGAACCCGAAGAAAAGACACTCCCGCATGCAATAAATTGAACACATTACCAAACTGAACATACTTCTGACACAATTCCTCGCTGATGTTGAATAAGGCACAAACTTCCTTTCTCTCCTCGGGTTTTCTCAACGGCCAAAGACCTTGAAATTCGGCATTATGAAGGGAAAGAGCGACAGGAATGACCTTTGGCAACAGGTATAATGGAGCTAGTGCTCCATGATAATCGTTAATGTGGTAAAGGTCGATTGGAAACCTTTTGCAAGTTTTTGCAATGCATTGGTTCCAAGCGGAGTAAAAGACTGCACTTTCCAAATCGTCCATTCTTGGAGGGTACGGATCTGCTTTTGTTTGTTTCGAAAAGACTGGACTCGAAAGCATGACCTAAAATCTTGAGCTTGAACACATGTAAGGAGATGTCTCATCTTACATAGGTGATATTCTCCAGGATGTGATAGAACACTTCCACTCCATAACTCGAGCCATTTATTTCTACCTCGAATGGTTCACCCCGTTTCAAGATATCCAGTGGATATTGTACATCCCCTACCATGGGCACAACCCAGATCAGATCTTGGTGCTTTAAATTCGTCCCCATGAGCTGAGCCATGACACCCAACCCACCAATTTTGATTTTGATCTGTAAATCGGCAATGTCGTACTCAAGAGTCGCTATCAGAATTTTGCGTCTGTTTCCACCTCCAGCCGCCGCAACAACAGCTGCTGCTGACGCTCCACAGTTACCATTGTCCATATCGGGATCGAGTGTCCTCATGCGAAACCACGCCCCACGGCTGCCCTTGGTGCCAAACTTGTTCCATTTCACCTTATTGAATGCACCGGCATAGAGAAACATTGCCATAATTCCCATACTCACAGGAAGGACGATCAAGGAAAGGTACGCTCTGTACACGTTAGGATTGTCCTTTGGAATGAAAAGACCTTACATGATCTGTACCCATCGCTGACCCTTCGGCTCAAACCACCATCTGCGAGTTACATCATTCACCTGGATCTGGTACGAAAGATATGGAGATGGAGGAGGGCGATCGAAGATCAGGACATTATCTTGTTGAACCAAAGTAGGTGGAACTCTGTCTAGGACGTAGTCTCCGTCAACATCACCATAGAGATGCTGTGAGTCGGGTGCTTCATCTGGATTTAGTCCCCAAACATTCAAAGTGACATTGCTCGGCCATTCTGCCATGAAATCCCACGACCATGTATAATTCTTATCGGTCGAGGAGTGATGTTCGAATTTGGTGTTTATTGCAGAGTCGAGATAGAACCTATTGAATTTGCCTTGTGCAAACAGGTGTGGCCATTGCCTGTTCTGACCATTCGAGTCACTATGCTGATAATGATGTGCAGACCAGAGTCCTTGTGCCCAGTACTCGACAATGACATGGGTTCCCTGCCACGTTTGCCGCTTCGTGCCCTGCCAAGATAATTTTGGCACCACTGTGAGTTGCGTTGTGAGATTAGTCCAATTTGACCAAGTGCTTCGCCAATTGGTGCTGTATCGAAATTTTGTGGCTCCAGCAGCATTATGCCTTAGCGTGATATCATTGCCATTGACTTCTTGTAGAAGAGTGGCACTGTAGGTTGCAGTTCTCGGAAAGACCATGGGGTTATCCGCTTTGCCTATTCTGAAAATTATCCTCTCTCGACCGGGGAAACTGGACACCTTTGTGGTTGTACTTGTATATCCTCCTTCGAGATCGATCCAGTGTACGCCATGGGCAATGTTCACAATTGATCCAGAAATCTCCCAGGCAGATCTAGGAGAACCCCAATGGGGCTCTAGCCGCACTGCATTGACTACCTTTTGACAAGACAATGGACCGAATGTGGCATGCTCCTTTTGCAGTGTTTGGCTACCTAAACTTAGTTGTTTTTTCAATTTATCACAATCCAGTTCTTCCGAAAATTGGATTGAGAATGCTATTTCCTCAGGTTGAGTAGTGTTCGATAAGAAGCGCTGATCATGATATGGTGTCGTTGATGTTATCACAGGAATCGGTGGCTTCCAATACTGTGCATCAACATACATCCTCAGTGAATACGGCTCCAATTCTATGTGTTCAATGCACCCGAAGTATGGTGCTTTTTTGTTATTGTAATATGGCACAGTGGAGGTCGACAGCACTATCGTGTCGTATGGATACAAGAGATTTCGAACAGTGGTTTTGTGATCGAAGGGAGCCAACAAATTTGGATATGGTACGTTCCAGTCGACGTTCTTTTGATCACAACGCCAATCACTATAGTTGAATGTGAAAGGCTTATTACTCCAGAGGAACCAGACTGTTTGATTGTCCTCGGCAGAACCAAGATTCTGATTCCTGATGTCGGGTCGTCGAATGACAGACCACAAGCCTCGTTGCCAGGTCTGATTGACGCCGAGGATCACAGTGTCCAATGAATAATTACCATTCACCTGTACTGTCCAGGCTTCCGACAATGTAGGATATTGGGATCTCAGATGAAACATCTGCTTATGGAAACTGCGGAATGGATGTGCTGGATTGAAATAATCCAGAGAAGTGCTATCGTCGTGGCACGCCTTCGAAGCGGGTGCAAAAGTAAAGTTTGAGTCGTATTGTGTGCTTCCTACTGCGTAACAGCCATGTGTTTGCCACGCAAGGCTACTAAACATTGGCTGTCTCCCGACTGTGCTTGTAAGTGTCGTGTCTCACCAGGATTGATACAAGACATACATATATAATTCGAAGCTGTATTGTCCAGCAATTTCATATCTTGTTCTTCACCATAATACACCAAGGGTATACCAGGCAAGAGCAGATACAGAATGGCAGTACCCAAATACGATTTGATTTGCCCATCCTCAATGGACGGCCAGCGGAAAATATCGTGATTCGTCATTCCATACATATGTCTAGGGTCGATTTCGCCTGTGTTTGAATTGACAAGGTCATTTGTACGGAAGACTTCATTTACGGCGTTGGTCAGAGATTCATAGTCGATATCGTATGAGGAGGAGATGCTTCCTGACAGGCCCAAGTGATGTTCCACTGATCTGATCAGCTAGAGAGTGGCAAATAGGAATGTACAACTTACGGAAACGGTAGAACGTGTACGACCATGCACTGGCGTCCAATGCACCTTTTGAATCCGCTCGCAGGTACCCTCCAGCTTTTTCCGTATTGCTCGTCGACAGAGCATAACTCGAGTCTTCCGGGAACAAATCTCGTGTACGTCCTCGACCCACGAATGTCGAAGCATAGGAATTGCCGCCTGTGATCTCCCCCGGAATGAAAAAGTTCTCTTTACCACGCTTTCTGGCACATTCCTATAGGTTTCAACACAAGCATCGAGGCATGTCAAGTCCTTACTCTCATAGCATCGCTCCAGTCACCTAAAAACGGAGCTGTCATTTGAGTCGCTTTATCCAGTCTGAACCCGTCCGGATCCAGGGCATCAATCAACAAGCAGCCAAACTTGATCAGCTTTTTGGCAACAGCAGGCTTCCAATCTTGCAATCGATCCTGTACGGAGGCAAATTTGGCCAACTGACGCTGCCAATTCGGATGGACACCGAAAGCTTCCATATCTCCATAATGATTCCAGTCATCGTCGAAACATCTGATCGGATCTGTCTTATTTTCGAGAAGTCCCGCATCAGTATAGAAGACCGGTTTAGAGACACAGTCTATGGTCTTGTTCGATACATGAAAGTCGTGGTAGATCTGATTGTGGCGAAGAGAGTCCTTGTAAAGTAGCCTGTAGCCCTCTGTAGAGAACGGTACCGTCACGTTCAGGTAATTTGTACTATTCGTCAAAGAGACAAAGCCGAGATAGTCACTCATGGTGGCAACTATACATCATTAGCAAAGTTCTCAAGGCACTATTCGAAACGCTTGCCAGTCATATCGAGAATGATATACATGCCCCGCCGATGCACTTCTGTCATGGCTGTTCTCCAATCCTCAATAGTTCCAAAGTGCTTGTCGAGAAGGGTGAAATCACTTCCTATTCAGCCATGCTTCAGTCAAGTCGATTGGTTCTTACGTAGCAGAATAGCCATCATACGCCCACGGTAGTCCTCTGTAGGGTGTACCTATCACGTATATACCCTTGACACCCATCGACTGAAGATAATCGAGACTTTGCACAAGACCAAGGACGTCTCCCCCAGCACGAAGCTATCGATCAGTAACAACTCATCTAATCAGGCTGATGCCCTACGTGAGTTTCATGCACATCGAATTCCCATGCAGTCGCGTTCGCTTCATTGTTGCTAGGATCCGAATCTACCCATCGATCTAGAAGCATAGAATAGAAGGGCATTCGCCAGTTCTTGGGACTCGGGTGATAATTGTGATTTGGCCATTCTGACCAGTAGTCGTGGACTTTGGTCGCGGTTCCTGCGTTATTCAGCTCTTATATCGCGGCCAGGATCCATTTTCTCACTATTAAAGTTGATGTTATAAGCAGACTCCTCCTGTGTCCAAGGAGCAGCGACAGTTGTGGAAGATAAGACGGCCAACCAGATGCTCAAGCCTCCCAACAGTTTTTGCATCAGCAAATGCTCCAGGCTATCGTCTCCGAGCAAGAATTCAAGCAGTAGAGAATGCAGAAGTGTTAAGAGGTGTTATATGGCCGTGACGTGTACGAGCAAAAAGCCGTCCGAACTGAAACAATAGCCGTCCAACCTGTCTTAAGAGTCAAATATAGCATGGTGAGAATAGAGTGCATCTAGCCTTCGGTAGCCACAAACATGCTTCTATTACTCCCATGACCTGAATAGATTAGGCAAGTGTCGAAAACCGGGCGGACTTTCGGACCTGATTGGTACAAATTCTGAACTACAAGATCTCGTTTCAGCAGCCATACCAGCACTGCAAGTCGCAACACCAAGCACACCATCATAAACATTGCCCTTTCCGGGTTATGAGCAAACTGAAGATTGTACATGGCCCTTGCGATCTGAGGATAATTGGATGTGATCTTGATACGCTTTCACCAGGTCTATAGCGCTTGTAAGCATTCATTACAGTCGATAGTAGTTTCAAGGATGCGCATCGTGCTGTTTCAAAAGTCGTCAATCAGAAACAAGCGGTATAATCTTGTACATGCATTGGTGGGCGAGGCCGCCGCTTGCTAGCTGTGGTCCTTCTCGGAATTATCTGTCGTCCCAACATATGCAGCTCATTGCAACCGAACGGTTCATTCACTGAAGCTATGGAAGACAAGGTCTTGTCGGCCATTGCTATCAACGATCTTCGAACGAATCGCATGTGAACAGAGTATGCACATCTTCAACTTGACATGACAGCTGAGAACCTACATACTCTGTTGAGACACGATACGAGGACGAGTTCGCCGAATGCCATGTAGCTGAACCCATGTTTATCTTTGTCTGATGGATGCTCTTGTCCTTTGAGTTCAAGTATGCTCGCATCTCGAAGCTGAAATTGCGGAGCCTGAGGTTACTCCACTTGTGCCGCAAGAGACAGCTTCTTGATAAAAGCAGAGTTTTGGAAAAGACACTACTCAGCTGAACGCTGAGTTCTCGAGGTGTTGCAGCAGTATTGGTGACGTGCCAGATGCTCTATGGTCTATCTGTATGACACGGATCCATCTGCATCGGCTTCTCCGCACTCGCTAGATGACTTTCCTGTATGGCGCTATGTTTGTTGCATCCAGGTCATGAATTAAAGATCAATAGAATGAGCTCATCACTTCGATTCTTTCACACTTGACGGCACGCGATCTGATTGAAGTTTCCACTGTGAGCACCACTTGGCGCGACGCGGCCAAGATCATACAGAGGGACAGAATCTCCTTGGCATTCGGGCCTTCTGGCCTGTTCCGCTATGTTTTTGGTAAGAGTTGTTCATAGATAAAGGCAACCGGCGCGACGACTGATGACAAAAAGAGGCTAGCCAGCCCGCAGAGGTGATACAAGGCAAAGTCCTGGAACTACGAGAACGCCAAGGCAGAAATGAGCCACGAGCAATGGAGTACACGATATTCGATTTTCCTGACCCAGTTGGGACTGAGTCATCGAATCTATACAACTTTTCCATTGAGCCAGAGAGCTTCATCCAACTGATGATCCTTGGCAACATCATTCAGCACAGAAAGGGCGGTATGCTGGAAGGAGTCGCCCAGCACCTCGAAGACTTTTGTCGAATTAAGCATGACAATCTTGGCACAGAAATCGGCGTCTTGAAACGCTTTACAGTCAACAACCACGTCCAATTGGAAGCGAGACTGTCACTTTGTGATCCAGCGTTCAGCACGTCAGAGAAGGTTGCCACGGAGAGTCCTGTTCTTTACCAAATTGAGGTACATCCCTTCAGGAGTCTAGATCGACTGTGTCTAATCCCGTAGTATCGGAGCTTGTTCATCAAAAGTGCGCAGCTACTTTGTACCCTGGAGCTCTATCTGGCTTCCTCCATTTCTAGCACTGCACTAGTGCTGAGAAGTATCACATGAATGGACAGCTCGAGTATGAACAACGTCGTGTGCTATAGGTCCCGAGGATCGTTTGCCAGCGGTCTCCACTCCAACATACAAGAGTGTGGACAGTTAGATTATTCTGCCATTTCGAGAGCTGCGACAATACAGATCATGTGCTTTGTGATTTATTTTTGCTACTGCCACTAGCCAGTATCTGCTTTACAATCCTGACCTGAATTGCCTTTGGTGCGACACTCTCATCGAGTTTGTCTTCTAGTGCTTTAAGGACTTTGCCCATGTCTTTTTGCGAAGCATTGATGGAATTGACGACATCTACCACAACGGCTTGGATATCCCTCTCCTCCATCTGCTGTGGAATGTAAGACTGCAAGACCTGGATCTCGGATTCTTCCGTCTCTGCAAGATCAGGACGGTCATGGTCTCGATACGATTTGGCGGAATCTTGTCGTTTTGCGATACTGCTTCGAAGTACATTATAGACTTGAGAATCAGTCTGAACTGGTGTCTTTGTCTTGGACGCATTCAGAATCTGTGCGAGCACATCCTTTACCACACTCAATTTCACCTTGTCCTTTGCCTTCATCGCAATCTTGACCTCATTCTTCAGATTCAGCAGCACTGCCGACTCAGGGGTGGCATTGATATTGTGTCCGGAATAAAATCGGGTTGCAAGTCGATGAGTCGTTGTCGTCCTCCGACAAAGAGTGGATCTCGCGAGCACTTTGTAGCAAATCATGGTCCATGTGTTCTGATGTAAGGTCAACTAGCACAAGTCTCGAGGTCCTCTAGATATCCTGCTAGACTTGTTCAATGAGATGATGAGAGTGTTGTAGCAGGCAAAAAGATTGAAAATCCATTCATATTATCGACGGCTCCACAATGTGAATGGGTCGTCCCCCAAGAAGTTAAAGCAAACACTTCGCAGACCTGACCGAGAGTCCGACTTCTAGCTCATCCCAGGACCGGAGAACACTCTTGGATGTTTAGACGGTCCGGCAATCTTGTATACTCGCGAAGATTCTGCCGACGCCACTCATCAAACAATCACTCCATTCCCAGAGCGAATGTAGGAAAGTTGGCATGGAGTTGGTCGACACTTGTGGCAGGGTCAGCTTCACTGTTAGCTGGAGTCGTGATCATATATGGTCACCGGGAGAACCGTATAGTAGTATTCGCAGAATCTGTCGTGTTGAAGAATGGGTCAGGTAAACTCATCGATGGCAAGGAGATCAAGAAGCACAATACTCGGGAATCCTGTTGGGTGGTTGTCAATGGCGAGGTCTGGGACATGACTGGATTCCTAGCTGCCCAACCGGGAGGTGCCGCGGCTGTCATTCGGGTTGCTGGGACAGATGCCTCAAAGGTCTTCAATCCCATCCACCCATCAGACACACTGAGGGAAGGGCTTGCACAGGAGAATTACTTGGGAGTTCTCGATCCCGAAGGAGAAGAGCTGACGATTTCGCAGCCAGAGGCAAAGCAAAGCCTTGCCTCTGCTTCCGAGATCCTGCCACTGTCCAGTCTCATTGACCTTGATGACTTTGAGAGGATGGCAAGAGTCGGGCTGTCGCAGAAAGCATGGTCATATTATGCAAGCACGGCAGATGATGGCCTCTCCTACAGTCAGAACCGTTCGAGCTGGTCAGACATCCTCCGCCGTCCTCGTGTCCTGATCGACGTGACTGAGGTCGACCTCTCTGCAAAACTCCTCGGACACGATTCCTCCCTGCCAATCTACATCTCACCTGCAGCCTTGGCCAAGCTGGCACACGAGGAGGGCGAAGTGGCACTCTGCAAAGGTGCACACCGTAGCGGCATCATCCAATGCATCTCCTCAAACGCATCCTGCTCACTCACCGACATCCACAACGCGGCCGAACCAGATCAGACCCTATTCTTTCAACTCTACGTCAATCGAGATCCCGCAAAGT
>Ga0181459_100289_pt1 | contig 11081 bp, 10 predicted proteins | sample InSIn2SAF170_FD_119060 | JGI IMG/M metagenome (GOLD analysis project Ga0181459, IMG submission 119060) | Clean room microbial communities from NASA Spacecraft Assembly Facility at Jet Propulsion Laboratory, Pasadena, California, USA -... ...
TGGGGAAAGGAAGTTGAAAAGTAACTTTGAAATGAAATGGGTACAGTCACCAAAATAATGGATGTTGAGGAGGAAGCAAAACTACGTACACAGCTAGAGGCCATCATCACCCCAAATCGCTATCAGTTGAATGGTCGTATGGATATTGCGACTATGATAACGTGGCAAAGTTTCGTAATACCCTCCTTCTCAAAAGCAACACTATTCGACCTAGGACCAGGCTGAGTCCAACTATATCCTCGAAGAAGAGGTTAAAGGATCAGGGCTGGGAGAGGATAGCTGAAACTATACCTAGTGATCAACAGCCTATTGCTCGTGCAAGCCTCATGAAAATGAGGTTCGACGGTTGGTTCACACGGTGTCCGACACTACACCAATTACTCGGCATTAACTGGACACAGAACACGTCGGTTATTGGCGTGGCACTCATGCCAACTACCGAGAATATATACCATTCCAGGATCTACAACAGCTATTGTGGTTGACCAGAACTTGCTCGTTTCTGTGCGGAGCTTGTTTGCTGCTGTAACCTCTTGGCTACGGCAACTCACTATGGTTCCAGCCCAGCAGGATCGAATGGGGGCACACCTCCTTGGCTCCTAATCCTCGCCACAAAATCCTCCTAATTCTCAGATATCGAGCTCATAATATCACATCAGTGTTGCAATGATTGCAACGCCGCTGGTCTGAGGAGATGCACGAGCAATAGGGGCAAAGGGTTTCATAATGAAACCAGCTGCAGGGCAATGAAGACGGTGAACTCGACAACGGTGCTGTTCCTAAGGAGAGTCGGGACAAGAGCATGGTTCATCACAATGCTCTTCAGCTTTACACGAATTAGCAAGAGCATATAATGCCGCCTTGAGGCCTGAGCGATTAAAGGCGATCCTGCTATACTGCTGGTGATGTTCAAATCGGCGTTCCGGACTGCTGGGGTCACGCACTGTGGACGTACTCAAGCCACGACACCAGCCCGTGGATTGTGTAGAGTTTATTTACTCGGGATTCGAAGATTCCCGCCGCCAAATCTGGAGCGAATACGTCCTATGTACGTGGACTACTTCCCATGATACATCAGAGTACTTTCTACGTATCCAAGCAGCAAAAATTTCTGTTGGTCGAACAGAGTTGTCGAAGTTCCGTAATTAGCTGAACTGGTGATCTGGTGTATATATATACATATCAATCGCGATATAGCTCTCAAAGCTGCAAATGCGATATCAGCATGACTGAATTCGTGATCAACAGTTGTAAGAGGTTTTATTACTCACAAGAGGCTCTACAAAAGGTAGACAAAAGTCCACGCGACCAGAAAGGACACTTTACCATTCTATACGAGGATGTGTACCAAAAGCACATAGTAACAAAGCATATATACCCCTTCGTGGGTGATATGACAGCGCGAGATAGTGCGATAAGGTCCAAAAAACGATGAGAAGAGAACTTTCGTGGCGCTGAATAATGTCTCACCATCAGGGGATTTTCACTTCCTCTATCTGACATTCGAGGTCTGTAGAGACGGTTCCATCCCGCTGCTCCTGCTGAAGTGGTAACCAAGCATTAGTTTATGATGGTATATACGATACCATCTATGCGGGGCCAGTGGTTACTCTCGCAGCAGGCCTTCTAGAGCTGCATGTTAAGCGCTCCAACATCGAGGCAAAGATCGCATTCATGATATCGGATACGACATCACACCTGTGTCATAATTCACAATGCAGCGACCCCTTTCACACCGTGAAAGAGTCGATGCCAACCAATTACAAACGCAATGTTTGTGTCGAAGCCGATGAATGCAACAAGCCCACAAACCTCTATATAGATCTCGACTTCATTTTCAGCTACTCTTATCCCAGAGGACGGCGACTACACAATAAAGTCTTCCAAATGACGGAGCTTGACAATAAGACCTCGCTCAACCTACGATTGTGTTCTAGTCGTCACCTCCAAGCAGCCTTGCCTTATGAAGATAAAGCCGTTGGAATATACACAGCTTTAGGAGCAGTTATTTTCTTTTGGTGCATTGAGCCAGGGCCCGAATAACGTCAAGGAGGCATGAATTCGAGGCGCAGAATGGCATCAATTCATGTCGGATGAATGGTATGGTCCATGGACTATATTCAGGAAAATAGGCCGTATTGAATACTAAGATGAGCCCGAAGATCAGTCTGTAACTATACACAAGAGAGCCATTTTCATCGATGCATTATATAGCTCAGCTATTTAACGAGACCTCTTGGGTGTTCTGGAGAAGACTGGTAAATTCTCATGGGTGTCGGACGCTGGAGATGCTGCCACATCAGCTGCAACGGCTGCACAATCAACACAACCATTGGATATTCAGAATCACGGAGGCCCAGGCCGCCGCCTTAGCGTGGTGGTAAGATCGTGCGAAAGCCATTCATGCAATGGCAAATATCGCTTGTATCAATTCCCTAGGTTCTGGAGATGACATGCCGGTACACTTACCCCCTCCGGAATCAGAAAACGCTTAACGAGCTACTTGTCTTTAGTGTTAACAGTACTGAACAACTATGTCAACAGAGACAAGAAGGGAGGGGAGCTACCGCCAGAAAAAGAGCACTGGTTGTGAGGCAGCATAAGGCAGAGCAGGCGCGGGAGGCAGCTTTGTATGCGAGTTATCGATGGAAAATCGAGATCGTGGAAGGATATAGTGTCATTGTAAGAGCAACAGTGATTTCCAAGTACGACGAGAGGTATGAATAACATCCTTGAGCGACCAAAAGACTTACTTCAACAAAGGGAGGAGTTGAACCAGCAATTGCAAGAAGAAAAGATGAGGACCTCAAAGACCTAAACACAATTCTGGCTAGCAATCCTAGCGATCAAATAACCGCCGATATCAAATGGGTGGTTGAGGCATTCAAATCTCGGCATTGCAACCGGAGAATCCAACGATGTTAAGGTATGGACGGCTAGCGACTATTTCAAGCAAGTGACTACCCAGAAGTGTTAGTAGGAAGAGTACAGACCAGGAGAAGGCTACCGAGAAGTTGAGATTACCCAGACCTTCGAATCCATAAGTGTACCTACACCTTATGGATTGCCTGGAGCTGGACTTTTCCTTATTGAGCTGCTGGAAGGTACATCGCGCGCCTCCTCTCCTATGTCGTTCGACAGGGTGCTTATCAAAACGCAACGAAGGTATTACCTCAAGGTACTACTTTCCCATATCTCTCTTTCTACCAGACGCTCAACACAATACGATGAATATGGATTCCGCTAAGTTCTTTCTCTACCTTCCTGTTTCCCTAGGAAACTTCATGTCAACAGAAATCTAGAGGTTGGATTCACGAAGTCTACTTTTAAATAATATACTTCTTTTCGACATGAATCAAGCAATAGATTTACCACAGTATAGCCAACCTCTACCCACCACACCACTACCACCTCGAGGCCGGTATGCTTGAGTCGGTAACTTAGTCGTCGTGGCTTATGGTGGTGGCATTGTATTCGAAGTGCCGTGGTGTGCCTGTAGGATATAAGGAGAGGGAATCTGGAAATCCTGAGATCTGACTCTCGTCGTCTTGCCTCGCCTTGTGTGGACACTGATTTTAGTGCTGGAATTGCATTCTGATTCGGGGGTTTCAGGTCAAAGTCGAGAGGCTTTCGGGATGGGATTGAGAAGGGAAAGAGGAAGGGAACAATGGACCATGTGAAACATGCCATGCAAAACTGATTTGTGACGAATGAGATGAAAGTGCATGTTTTCTTAGTTTGCTATGAAAGGTCCGATAGCCTTAAAGGAGAGGAAACGACAGAACTTACCGCCTTATGCAATAATTACTTACCCATCACTCAACAAAAACACAGTAGCGCGTAGCGGGATATACCAGACATCCCACTTCTTTCCTCCACTCACTTACCTTGCCTACCCACCCACCCACTCACTTACTCACTCACCCACCTACTCATCTAAAATCAACATCCATATGCCCCCGCCTCGTACTCTCGACACACCCAAACTCAGCCCTCAACCTCGCCGCCGCATCCCTAACCTGCAGTCTCATCGCAGCCATGCGCTTCTTATGCTGGTACTCACATTCCGGACAATCCCTGCGCAACCAGTACGCGTTCCTCTTCTGGTATTCTTCCTTGAGCTTGGTGCAGCGGAGGGGGTTGACGCGGCCGACCATGCAGGGCTCTAGTTTGCTGCCGTTGCTGCGGCCGGAGTTGAGGCCGTGGTAGTCTGTCCAGTGGCCGCAGAGGCATTTGTAGTGGAGCATCCAGCACATTTGTGGGGAGGATGTATATACAGTGTTTGAAATGGGATGGGGGGTGTGTGTGTTAGTTTGTGGAGGGTTACTTAGGTCTTGGATTGGGGTTGAGAGATTCATTTCTGGGTTCGGGGTGTTCATATGTACCGCACTGATGCTGGGGACAATGAGTCTCGAAATAGAAATCAGGTGTGGTGCTTTGTGTTGTGGTGCTGCTATGTTAGTCGAGCATTGTTAGAGTAAGATTGGTATTGGTCAAGATGCTTGTTGGATAATCATTGTATTTTCGCTTCTTTGTGTTCGTAATTGAACTGTGCCGATACATTCCGTTGCAACACCATGAACGCCGGGTATCATATCCATAAGGTCGTAAATGCACTGCGTATGACAGTCTAGTCGACATCCATTTCTTCTTCTGCACCACCACCAACCAGCATCTTCCTCTTTGTCTTCTGCCGCATTCTCTCCACTCCCAGAACTTGGCCGACTTGTTGTGTTTGCTCGATTGGTTCGAGACCTTGCTTGACCAGTTCGATATCCTGTAGCTCTTTCTGAATGAGATGCTCGCCAGTAGCAATGACCTTGAGATCTTCCATTCTCTTCTTTTCTCGTTGCGCTCTTCCAGATAGCCTTCTTCTCGTAAAGACTCGTTCTCTCTTTGCTCTGATCTCCTCTATTCGCTCCATGGCTTTCAATGTAGCAGCCATGAGGGTTCTGTCATACTTGACTGGTGCGTTTCTCTTCTTCGCAAACTGTGACAACAGTAAATTTTGGTCGACAATCATTTCTTTTCCGTGTAACGCTCGATGAGTCTTTGTCCACTTGAGTTTACGTGGTTGTCGCTTCATCTTGAAGTTTTTGTGACATTTCGAACGGCAAAATCTGAAGAGTTTGGCATCGTTGCGAACAAACGTTATACCTTTGGATGGGTATACCGGCCGCGAGCAGAGATGGCAATTATCAATCCTGCCGCAAGTCAGCAAATGCAGAAGAGTCTGCGAACACAACTAACCTCATTGTGAGGAATGAAAATGGCTAACTGATTTTCAAAACAGTTGACAGTGCTAAGATCGAGGTCGCGACACTGACTAGGTCTTCTAAATAGACAATTTATTAACGTGTTGTTGGTGTCTCGTGCCTGGCAAAAAATCCAAAAGTCGGGAAAGAAAGTCACAAAATCCTAAAAGTTTAGCCGAGGTTTTTGCGCTGAAACTTGAATTTCTTGCCGCAATGGGATCATCTCTATGCGCTGCTACCCATCCACTCTACCATCGAAACTGCTACTCTCCTAGCCTCCCATACATTTGATCTCTCACATCAATTCCAAAGCCTTTCGATGGCCTCAACATTAGCTGCTGGTGTAGGCATAGCAGCTGCCGCCTTTTTCGGCCGCGCTGGTCTAGTCGCTTTTCGCCGCTGGAAGAATCCCAACGCCGTCAACGCCATTGGCCGTGCTTTCTACAAAGGTGGCTTCGAACCGAAAATGACACGAAAGGAAGCAGCGTTGATTCTTGAATTGAACGAAAGAACATTGGGAAATCGTGATGTCGCAAAGGAGAAGATCAGGAAGAATCATAGGAAGTTGATGTTGTTGAATCACCCCGATCGAGGTGGAAGCCCTTATCTAGCGACCAAAGTTAATGAAGCGAAAGAGCTGTTAGAGAGAGGTGGAGGAAGCTGATGAAGAGGAAGACGAGAACCTGAATGTTTTGGAGCGCATTGCACGACCAATCCGCTAATTTTCAACTTGCTACTGTGGTCCTGATGGCCATTCCCTGCGGCAGCACAAAACCTTTCCAAAGATAGCGCGGCGTTTCGGATTCCACAATAGTCGGAAGTCTTTTGTTGCACTTACAGATCACCGCTAAGCGAGTTTGCGCAGTATTCACAACACAATCTCCACTTAACGATTGGAAAACTTGTACAGTATTCACTTTCAACATATGCGTATCATTGGAGAGTTCAGCCCATGCCTCGAGGAGGGTTTTGATAGAGGGAACGACGAGAGAACGGATAATAATGGGACAGGGACGAACAGAGAGTGTAAGATAGACAAGGATTTGAATGCTGCAGTTTTTGGTGGGTGTCCAAGAGAAGTAGTAGCAGGACGATGAGGAGGAGGGTTCATTGATTGAATGCCTTTGATCTACTTGCACGTGCACAGTTGGTGTTTGGTCATGAACACACAGCGGATATTTCTGTTTATTCCACCATTATTTGCAGATACTTTTACGAGTCTGAACTGCTATAAACAAGGCATAATTTCACCATTTCAATACTTCCTTGCTTTCAGTTCCTCCATCGTCTCGTGTGTTAGATGGATTCAAAGGTTGACTTCTGCTGCCGTCAAGAGCTTGCGCCGGCTACAGTATATCGGCTAGGCCCGCTAGTCAAATATGTTAGTGTAACTCTACCTATGCTATCTCGACCTTCAAGTTCTTCATCATTTTTCAAGTCATCGAGACAAGCATCTGCCTAACTTGGCGAATTCCACGCGGCGCCGCATGTACAACCCATGAGCAAGCTATACCGTTTCTTTCCAGCCCGGGTGGTATCGTGCTTGTTATTCTTTTGATCACACCACCGAGCTGGACAGATTTCACACCACTTTTCAAGGAGAATGACGCTCGACAAAACGGCCATGACACCCTCGACCGCCCCAACAAGTCCCCGGAAACACCTGAAAGCGGAACAACTTCTTGAACATCCCGCCTTCGACAGCAACGAATGGCACCTCCCACCAACAACCTCCGGCTTCGCCCCCATCAACTCCAAATCTCAACGTCCAGGCGGACCCTTCAAACTCTTCTATGAAATCCACGGCACAGGTCCCACAAAACTAGTACTAGTAATGGGTCTCGGTGCATACCGCACAGCCTGGAAACGCCAAACGAAATACTTCGGCCACGCACCAGAACGCTCATCAAAATACAGCGTGTTGGTCTTCGACAACCGCGGCGTCGCCAAATCAGACAAACCAACCTGCCGCTACAGCACAACAGAAATGGCCCTCGACACCGTCGAAATCCTAGCCCACATAGGTTGGATCGACGACACATTAGCACAAGCAGCCATAGCCAAAGTCTACCCATCAACGTCTCCCGTCTTACCACCTACTACCACCCAATCGCACCGCGATCTAAACATAGCAGGCGTCTCAATGGGCGGCATGATAGCCCAAGAACTAGCCCTCCTCCTCTCCGCCTCCATCCAAACGCTCTTCCTAATAAGCACAGCCCCACGCCTCGTCCGCACAATCCCGTTCATCGAAAACCTACGCCAGCGCATAAACATGTTCATCCCCCGCGACATAGACACGCAACTCGAAGAGATCGCCCACCGCCTCTTTTCCGCATCTTTCCTCGAGCTCGAAGACCGCGAAAACGACGATCCAAAACTGAATTTTCCGACTAATAGAGACCGCTTCGCGGCGAGCGAACTCGCGAAGCGCAAGGATACGGACGGATTTACGAAAAAGGGCTTTGTACTGCAGGCTGTGGCGGTGGGGTGGCATTCTAAATCTGCGGAACAACTTCAGAAGTTGGTGCGAGATGTGGGAGGGGAGAGGATTTGTGTTATGCATGGGAGTGGGGATCGTATGATTACAAATAGACATTTTGAGCTTTTTAGGGAGGAGATGGGGGTGGACAGTGGGGTGACGTTTCGGGAGTGGGAAGAGGTTGGGCATGTTTTGATGTGGGAGAAGGAAAATGAGTTTAATGAGGCTATGGGAGGGTTTTTGGAGAAGGTGAGGGAGAGGGATGGTTGAACTATTGAAGAAATATGAGGATTGGTTTTGTGACTTGTTGATTGTGCTTAGCAAAGCCCAGGAAACGCTGATCTGATCAATGCCAAAGGTCTGCTTTCCTTATCACATTCGCAGCAGCAGCTTTGTCCATAACACCTTCATTATTCCGCCCTGTAGCAAGTCCCTATCTCGAACGACATCCACACAGATTCCCTTCCCCTCGACAATGCGTCAATCACAACCAGGAGGTTCTAGCAATATGGATGAAAGTTTCTGTGAGGATGGGGACCTGATACCTTCCATCTGTTCCAAGTTGTAAGCTGTGCTCTGAACGATGTTTGATGTGGCGACTTGTATGAACTTGTTGCGTGACGGTGTGTAGTGTTCAGCTTCCAGCTGCGGTAGGCGCGGGTGGCCGAAGTCCGTCGTTGCTCTGCATGAGTGGGGTGAAGAGTCACAATGACTGCAATCACAACCTCAAGTTGGAGCAGCATTTCAAGGCATTTGTCTAGTCTTTGGGAAGTTGAACCACCTCAGAAGCCCAGGTGGGATGAGCATGGATTGATGAGCCCAGGTGAGCAAAGTCTAAATTGCTGAGTAGCACGGGAAGAGGAACACTGTCTCCATCTGCTCAGACTTGCCTTTGCACTTCATATCAACCACCATTTACACACCAAGCGGCTATAGCGACCCGTTATGGTACGACATGACCAGCGAAAGTGGCAAGGGTAGGAAGAAATTCAGAAGTATCTGAGGGCTTACACAAAAGTGTAGTCCCGGTCATCATAGCAGACAGTGTTTCGAGTAACCACAGGCATTGCTGCTTGCTCATGTTTCATTAGGCAAGGCATCATCAATGCTGATGATGTCAGTCCCTTTTGTCTTGCCAGCGTGCATTTTCGCAGTTCGTGCGCCAAATTGAATTGCTCTTTTTTTCTCAGCTGAGGCACCTGGCATGCCAAGCTGCCATAAAGCACATCTGAGCAACATCTTCTCTGGATGTAATTCCTCCATATGCTTTGGTACAGTTGTCGTCTCGAAATGTTTTGGTATGGCCGTATCAGGTCTGAAGCCACATTTCTCCCAGGCAGGTAGGTTTAGACTGAACTTGACAAACTTCTCATCGAGAAATGGATATCGCGTTTCGCGACCCCAATGAGCGATCACTCGATCATCGCGACCAAGGTTTCGTGAACCGATGCGAGTGAAATCAACCTCAAGTTCATCGTTCAGTGCCTGGAATCCACCTCGAGCAAATGCTGCGGCATGTCGAGCATAACCACCAAACAACTCGTCAGCGCCAAGACCAGAAAGAAGAACACGCGCAGTTGTAGTGTAAGACGCTAGCTGCCGCATATTGAGGGAGATGGTTGCAACTCCTTGGCCTCTGGCGGCGAAGTACAGTGCGGAGGTAATCGAAAGGTCCATTTCAGTGTTGTGAGGGTGCATCAAGCGTAGGATTGTAGCTTTGTGACTGACGTATTCGGTGTATGGAATGTTAATTGCCACGAACCGCCATGCACGCTCTGGACAGACGCTGACAAGCTCTGCGAAAGATGAACGGCCGGTCATACGATCAGGACACGACTCGTACGTATCGACTTCGAGGTCAGGTGTTGTGGTTGTACTTTTGCTTGTTGTCCTCGCTTTCAGGACTCTTGGATTCTCGAAAGCCACATTGAGGAGGTCAATAGGCTGGTTGTAGGGGAGGATGTCGTGTGTCAGTCGAGCAAGCAGTGTACAATCAAGCCCTCCGGAGAATAAGACAGCAATTCTACTTGGAGAGAAATTCGAGCCAGACGCTGTGTAGGTGGGGATTTCCTCGACCCGTGTCTGCACGGAGGACCGCAGCTGGGCTGTTAGATTGGACACTGCTTCCTGCGACGGCGTCTTCGTTGATACATGACTCTCCGCAGGCACGTTTCTATTGATGCTTGGTAGAGAGAACTTGAAGCTGGTTTCATTTAATATGAGTTCGATTTTCGACAGATCTACCACGGTGAGTGATGTAGTGTTAACTTCGCGTGCTTTGTACAGTTTGTCGTTGGCAGCAACACTAGAGATTGTCAGCTCACCACTCTTACTGGAAGTATCGTTGATTAAGAGAGATCTCCGACCCAGTACATCTCGACCAAAGTAGAGTTTATGGGACACTGCATCAAAAAAGACAAAACCAAATGGCCCCGTTATCCTACCAAGTACATCCGCGACAGCACGTTCAGAATCTGCCTGTGCGGTCACTGCATTGAAAAGATGTTTCGAGATAGTCTGTGTATCATTATCATGGACTTTAGCATCGTCAAAAGACCATGCCTCACCATTCCAGCAAAGGACGGAAGAGGTGCTGTCATCAACGATTGGCTGTGTCTGAAGTGAGTTTCCACGAAGCGACAGCACGCTGGATGTGAAGGTCAAACACCATCGAGCTATGCCAGTCTCGATCACGGTTTGGTGTGTGTGCATCGCATCAGGACCGCGTCGTGACAGAAGCTCGGCATCTTGAGCATCCAATTTTTTATGATAGCTTCTAGAAATGTGCACGTGAATACCGCACATCAGTACGGGGAGCGAGAACACGCGATGAGGTTGCTGGCACAGACAAAGTCAACAATAGTATCGAGCCGACGAGAAAACACGACAGCTACCTAGCTACTCGATGTAGTCAAAACGTGATTCTATATTCCACCCGTAATGGCAACGAAACCATATCGCATGTATTTGGGTGGATATATTTGGCTACCGGATACGACATAATTGACTCCGTTGCCGGTTTTTGATTATAGAAGGTATACAGGATACTCGGGTGTTTGGTATGTTAAGGACTGGATAGACGTGTGTTGCACTTCCACTTCTACCTCGATCCTGTTCAGCTTAGTCTAGTATAGTTTCGTTTCAACAATCCGATTCATTGAGCTATGTATAAGAGAGTACCATAGGGTACCTACAATAAGTCGCAGCAGATATGGCTGGGCATGTCCACGAAAATGTTTATGTACCAAACTTGAACACCCCGGAGACCAGCCACTATTATCTGCCTTAGGTAAGCAATCTTGGCGTCCGTGCCACAATCCATCATTGTCCTGTTTTCTCGTCGG
>Ga0181459_100225_pt2 | contig 11075 bp, 10 predicted proteins | sample InSIn2SAF170_FD_119060 | JGI IMG/M metagenome (GOLD analysis project Ga0181459, IMG submission 119060) | Clean room microbial communities from NASA Spacecraft Assembly Facility at Jet Propulsion Laboratory, Pasadena, California, USA -... ...
CGAAGATGAGGAAGATTTCATAGAGGCTGTCAAGAAGCATACGGAGGCTGTAAATCCCGGTAGTTTCCTAAAGTTCAAACGTCCCGGTATCAATAATGCACAGATGTTATGTCGCTACTCCCATACGGGCTGTCGATACGAGTTCTACGGTGCCCTACATCCTCCGGACGAATTTGGAAATCGGAGAGTAACGGTCACGGATGTGAGCAGATAGTTACCAGCTTTCTCACAAACTCCACTAACTGTTCAACTATTACATAGATTACACCAGACCATCATGAAATGTGCGTCAATGAACTCATAATTCAAGGCCGCAGGCCCGCTCTAGACGACGGGAGCACAGTCCGGACTCGTCGAGGGCGCCTGTCACTGGCAACCCAGAATGGTGAAAGCTCAAAGAGCAGCCAAACGGGCACCAGTCCGAATACTCGCATTGCTGGTCACAATACCGCAACCGCAAGAAAGACGACACAGAGGAGCGCGAAGGAAACAACAAGTCACTCTAGCCGGACCTTCGATTCAGATTCAGACTCAAGCAGGGTTCCATTACGCCAAAGTAATCTCATGAGCCATACAAGCATGAACATAGTTCGCGAAGCGGCCGCTGCACCCGTGGCACCACCACGAGTTGGAAGACCTCCTCTGATCCCACCGTCTCTGCTCAGAGCCGGCGTTACAGCAGATCTGGCTGGATCAAGTCGACCGGTCAAGAGAGCTCGATTCGAAGGCTTCCGCTCCTCGAGTCCGCCTGGCTTTGTTGTTCCAACTCTAGTGGAATCACACAGAGAGCCGGAACATACTGTTAGCTCCAGTCAGAGTACCGGTGCCCCTTCAAGATCGTCGCAAGTCGATCTGGCGACTCTCCTTCCGCCTAATATTGCAGAGGTTCTAGCCAGCGGAGGCTATCGTACTGTGGCAGACTTTGCACGAATCGGAATAACAGCCGGGGACTGGCCTGCAGTACAGAGATTCATCGCAAGCTGTTCTCCGACAGTCTTCCAACAGCGCATGGATCTGGATGGCAGTGCACTGAGTGCTGACCCGTTGGAGGAGTTTCTGTTACATTGTAAGCGTTCTCCGTACACACTTTATGTACTCTCTGCTTACGCTATAACCCCCTGCAGATCGTCTCACAATGGTACTGGAGGAAGAGGCTGCCGGAGAGTATCTGAACAATAGGTAGAACATTCTGTGGGAGACGATGGTCGAATGGTCGTGTAGATTGAAGGAAACATTATGACGGAAAAGCATCTACTGTACAGGCACGCAATGACATGGAGGGCAGTCCGTTTCATTTCTAGGAACCCGACGAATGCCGAGCCATGATCACGTCCGCACCTTTTAGCATGTGAATGAAAAGCGTCTAGTCGTAGTACAGTCAATTGCAATGTTGTTATTGGAGTCAAAAGAAGCTTAGAGTTTTAGGAAAGCGCGTTGCGTTACCTCGATCACCTTTCTGGCTTGTGAACAAATCGCTTCAAGTAAACCTGCTTACTTCGATACAACAATAGCCAATAGCAGTGCAATGGTCAGTGTCGTTGTATTGATCATAGTAGATAGCTTGACTGACTGTACTGACACTCGCGTAGTCCGCTGCAAATTATCTGGTCGAAGCTACCTCCGAAGCTCATGCAGACGACATCTGGGTGATCAAGTATACTTCCCTGGGACTCCTCAGCGGGTCAGCTGATGGTACAGTAAAGCTATGGTAGGTATATTTGTATTATACTTTGCATATGTATATCTGACAGATGCTTCTTAGGGACCCTTCAAATCCAAATGAAGCTCGATCTACTATGACGCCGTCGACGAGCGAAGGTCGGAAGCCACTTGCAATAGTTGGTCTGGATGCTGAGCCAAGCCATAAAGCTCCAAGCTATGTAATTGCATGCACGATAGACTCTCGAATTAGTCGCTTCTCACTACAGGACGACTCGCTAGGCAAGGAAGAAGCGTCATGGCAAGCACCTAAATCAAAACAGCCAGGCGGATGTTGGTCTATATCAATACATCCAAATTCAGATCTAGCTCAATTCGCTACAAGTGGCATTGGTTCCGAGATACTTATTCTCAGCAGCGCAATTGAAACGTTCGGACAGGAAAAATTGAAGATCAACGGCAGAGGCGACTTTTCAACATGTCAGTATAGTCCAGATGGACGGATCCTGGCAATAGTGAGCAACACTGGCCAATTGGCCTTACACGATGCAGACACAGGTGATCTAGTGCAACTGATAACGGGTATGTCAATCCCTTGCCTGTCATAGTTTCGATACAACTAACATGGATCCTCCTGGTGTTAGCACACACCGGTAACATTCGAAGTCTAGCATTTTCACCAGACTCATCTCTAGTAATCACAGGCGGAGATGATAAACAGATCAACGTATATGATGTGCGATCTATCTCTGCTCGAGGTCGCGAGGAACAAAGTCAAGATTCAAGGCAGACGAACGGCAATTCATCTATTAGAAGCAGATACAGCTCCGTCGGTCAACAGGTTGCAAACTTACAAGGGCACACCGGATGGGTATTAAGTCTGGCGTGTAGAGGTGATGGACGAGTCTTCGCAAGCTCCTCCACAGACGGGTAAGCAGTACTGGACAAGCTCTACTACAGACGATGTCGTCGCTGACATGTTGCTTCCCAAATGTGCAGAACCGTCCGGCTATGGGACCTAGCTAAACCTTCGTCTTCCTGTCTGGCTGTATTAAAGGAACACGAAAGCGATGTATGGGCGATAGATTGGGCGCCTATGGCACCTTCGAGTGGCATCGATGGCTTGCTTGGTGGTAGCATAGGTGGCGGAAAATTTGCGAGTGGAGGGAAAGATGGGCAGATAAGATGGTGGAGAAGCGCAGGTTAGGTCATGCTTTACCCTAAGCAAAAAATATCCAATACAAAAACAACTTAATGATTGAAACAAAATGCTGCCCCATCATGTAGCACGTTTCGATCACGCCTCTGTCTGTACCAGCACTCTTCTTGATGACCTTTTGCTTGCATCAGACACGCAGTAGCACTTGTTCAAGATATTGAGCCACATATGAACGTGGATGATGATGATCCATGGCTGGATGAAGATGTGACTGCTCCTGCTGTTCTAGAGCGGAATGCAGCACAAGACTGGGAGCGTCTGAGCAGCAAATTCACAGATGTGCGTTTAAGGCAAAGGTGTCGCATCAGAGCAGTTACATTGTCAAGCTAATCCGATGTATGTACTTCCAGGCTGGCTATCGTGAAGGAATCACAGCAGGCCAGCAAGCTACAGCCCAAGCAGGCTTTGATGAAGGCTATAACACAAAAGGTGTCCCACTCGGCCGAGAGACTGGACTTCTTCGTGGCGTAGCGGCCAGTCTGCTCGCTTACCTGGGTACGAACGCCAGCATAGATAGGCTTATAGCTCCTCAAGACCATGAAAGTATCACTCAGCAAGCTCGTGATCTCGTTCGAAAGCTAGGCAAATTCAGAATTGCAGATCTCGCTGGTCCAGACTTGGAAGCGGAACAGCATGCCAAAGAACATGGAGAAGATGTAGTTGTGCCGCAACAAATACAGGTTCAAAGGGATATGGACAGCCTCCAGGATAGCTTAGAAGGTTTGACGAATCAGAGAAAGATTCAGACTAGCGCTGTCCCTACGCCGCCATATGAAGAATTGCAGGCCTGCAAACAAGAGCTGAAAGGCCTGCTCGAGCGACTGAATCTCAATATTTCCTTGGACTAAAGCAAAAGACTTGAGCTGCGCAAGACGTGCAGAGATTTCTTACAGGACGGAAAAACGCCGCCTAGAAGGGAGGTCACGGCTTGAGCATTTGACCCTTTTACAACCACAAGAGCTGTGTGGCTAGGGGAATAAGGCTATTACAGGTGTCTAGGCATGTTCATACATTACCTCCACCAAGCAAGAGCCCTTCACATGTCAGTCTTATCCCGCTCGCCATGGCTAGAATCCTCGTCCAAGCACGAATGACGGCTCTCCAGTCACCTCTCGAGTTTCTGATGGCCGCTACAGTCACGTCAAGGAGGATGGCTACCACAGCGTCTCTACTTAGATCTCGTATGCTCAGATACCAGAGCGCTTGGAAAGGAAAGAAGTTAGGGATATAGATGAGGTAGAAGTAGATGACGATTACCGAATACTTAAGAAGGATAAAAGCTTGTTGAAAACCACTCTTAGCAATTGTAAGACTGGTGAATTCGCAACTGAGCTTGATGAAGAATTAGAAGCACTTTGATATAATTCTGTTTGTGCATTCTCGATTTGTGAGAGACTTTCGTGCATGGCTGTCAGAGAGGTTTGAATGGTATTCAGTACTATATCTATATTCGCTTGTCTTGCTGTGATGGCTGGTTAATGACTTAATGCTGCACTACCTAGGCCCGCCTAAAGAACGATGCGAATGCACAGATTGGAATGTTTAGATCAGCATCGGTCGGAAAGGCCGATGCCCTTCTTGTCTACTTCTGCTCATCCACAAACATAGCATTTTAGCTTGGTGCGAAGGTCATATGTTTCATGTTCAGGGAGGCCTCACGAATTGCTAGTTTTGTAATGGAGGCTCGCCGGATAGCTGGCAGTATGAGGATTAAAAGAGTCTTGGCGGTGTGTGAAGTAATAGATTAGTTAGTATTTATGCTTAGTATACTTAGCCGACGTGGGCTGTCAGTGTTTGTCGAGAGTCTTTCGCGCTCGCTGAGTGTTTATGACGATAGAAATGCATCACCAAATTAATCTGCATGAGCTTTAGCATGCAATCTTGTACATGCACCATTGTAGCAAGTCTGACATATGTGCATTCGAGAGACGAGCCTGTGGTAGCTTCAAGATCTGATGTCTACATGGGGGCATGCGAGTATCGTCATAGCGTTTGTTCAGTATCTGGCGAAGTGTAACTGAGTTGGAAGAGAGTCGAGCCCTGAATGTGTGTTGCACAGAACGTGCATGCATCCATCTCCACGATGGTAACTGAAGGATGGATGATCAAGAAAGGTGAATTGGCATGGTCAGGCATTCTAAGTAATAATGGATGAAGATATAAGTATAATTGTGACTAACATTAGTAACTCCTATTACTCTCTCTCTAATCAACTATTAATCACGCTGTAGATGAATATAATATGTGATGCGTCCGTCGTGACTTCGGACAGACAACCACCAATCCAGCCAACCAGCTCTTCCTCGTTTCTCTTCGATTCAACTGATCAATAATAATATAACAATCAAGACAGGACTCATCGAAGTCTACTACGATAACCCATCATGGCATCGCATATACGTCTACCTATGGCTGTAATGTCAAGACAGATCGCTGGTCCTTCACGCCTAGCTGCCCGCTCTTCAACATCGTCCGCCAGAAAGGCATCAGATCAGTTATTCGTTCGTGAGTATCGTGATGCAATTTGAAGCAGGTCATTCAGAGCGCTGGCTAATGGGCAATATCAACCTCACAGATAGAGATACTTCCTATGTGAGATGGTGAACGCTTTACACATTGTCAATCCACTCATGCTAACTCAAGATTCTTGATTGGACTCGAATCTACGCTGGTCATTGATTGAACCAACGATCAGAACAACTCAGCCGTGAGCAGGACTGTACTTGACGAAGCCACAATATCGCCCAGCTGATGGCGACACTGTTCACTTTCAGATTCCTTTCGAATTCAACAAAGAGTGGGTGTATACCTTTCCACATACCCGATCACTAGCCAACAGCTAGCTTTCATCGGAAGCCTTCAGCTGTATGAATAAGTCTGACTTTCCAAATCACTGCTTCAACAGGACCATGGAGATGGCCAAAACAATCATATCACGATACCCACCTCAAGTGAGTCCCATAGCTTCCCTCCTGCCGACCGTCAACTCTTCGGCCTGTCTAGGTCTATCTCTCTCTTTCTTTTTGAGCATAAGCTCAATCATGCATTCTTTCTGGATCCACAGTACAAACGAGCCGCTACACTACCCGTCCTTGAGCTGGCACAACGGCAAAACAACAACTTCTGTTCTATATCTGCCATGAACGCGGTGGCGAAATTGTTAGAAATCCCACCTATGAGAGTCTACGAAGTCGCCTCATTCTACACAATGTACAACCGAGAACCAGTGAGTTTGGATACTCTTTTGTACTTGTGTATTTAGCCAAGAAGCTCGAACTTACCGTTACCGCTCACCTTTGTTTCCACCATCCAGGTCGGCAAGAATTTCGTACAAATATGCACGACGACACCCTGCATGCTAGGTGGATGTGGAAGCACTATCATTCTAGATACCATCAAACAGGAACTAGGCATCTCACATATGGGAGAGACCACCCCCGATGGCAAGTTTACAGTGATCGAGGTTGAATGCCTAGGAGCATGCAGCAACGCACCAATGGTACAGATCAACGATGAATACTATGTGAGTCATAGGAAACAGGCCTCACGTGTCTGGCGTATGCTTTTCTAACTTGTTGCGCGTTCGCGCATTCTTTCACCAAACACACAGGAGGATCTCACACCCGAGGCAATGAAGAGGATCCTTGATGATTTAAAGGCCGACAAGAAGCCTAAGCCAGGCCCACAAAGCGGTAGACGGACCGTTGAACCATTTGGAGAGGCCATTACATTGGTTGGCAAGGCAAGTTGGCAGTATTCTCGTTCGAGCATCACTATTGTTACCCAGCTGACCTTTTAATCTTACATTCTATCCTCTTAGCCCGCTGGCAAAGAAGCTTTCCTCCCTGAATGGCAGTAGATGTCTGGGATAGTTGTTCAACCGTCTAGTGCTTGCCTAGGCTAAAACCACAACCTTGTCGTATGCATTGCCCTTCCTACGCGTCCTCCATCATGCATGACGCGTTCGAGCTGGAAGTCCGGCACGTAGTATGTAAGATACTTTATTGTTAGATTGTACCATGCCTTCTGTGAGAGGGCTTCATATCAGGCTCCGCAGTGCTCCTGAGGTTTGCTTGGATCCGCAAGAAAAGGCGTAATAGAATCATACGCGGTCGCGCAGTCCTCACTAATACACCCGCATTCACCTAGTCACGAAGTGGGGATCCGGTGCAGATTCTACAACAGCGACTTCCGTTGTGTTGGTGTTAGATCGTCCCCTGCATTGTTCTCCCAAAGTCTAAGTGCCCTTGGCATTGACCGACTTCAATACAAGCATCAGATTGTTAACTTGTTGTGTCAGCAAGGCATACGTAGGGTAACCACGCCTAGTATCGCCAGTATCAGAGTGTACATTGAGTCACCGTTACAAAGTGTTTGGTCATGAAACCATATAAGCATTATCTAACGCAATGCCCGGCGCTGCATAACTTTGCAGCTGACCACCTCTTCCAGTCGGGATAATGCTCAATGAGCACCTGGTCTGGAACTCATACTTCTCTATTTCGCAAAGTTGCGAAGCTGACCGGATCAGAATTTTCCTGGATACTAAAAGCCGCCCATAATGCGAGTTGAGATGATTCGCTCTAGATCTCCTTCTCAGCACCAAACCAACTCACATTATCTCATCATGCCGGACTTTGAAGATCTACGTACTGATGACCTGCTCGACGTCAAGAAACTCATCAAGTTCTGTCTGCTCCATCTACAGATGCTGCCTACGCCATATCAAGCTGAGGATTGCAGTCGGTAAGCGCGAAGCAAGCAAGCAATCAGGAAGCACGTGCTTTAGGATTTCGCGCATGCTTGGGCACGCAGCCTGAGCACTGCAGCAGGAATATGTATATATGTACAAACTGACGCTGGTTACCCCATGGCATTGCTGAACTGGCAGCATGTCCCTCGCATTCTTCGCGCTCTCTTCTCTGGACCTCCTTGGCGCTGTAAACCAGATAAAGGAAACTGACAGGAAAGCGTGGATCAATTGGATATACGACCAGCAATGCTCTCAAGGTGGCTTCCGTGCTGGTCCCTTTCTTAGCTTTGGAGATGTAGGTCCAATAACTTTACTATCCGTTTCCAAGCGGCACCTAACAGACACGCCAAAATTTTCAGAATCATCTAGAGCCTCCGCACCTCGCTATGACCTACACTGCAATATGCAACCTGGCAACATTAGGTGACAACTTATCGCGGCTAGATCGGGATGGTGCGATCTTGTCGGTGAAAAGGTGTCAAGCGGAAGATGGCTCGTGAGTCTCCATTCTAGCATCCTGTATTTGTTAAACGGTCAAAGCGTGCTACATCGCTAATCTCCTTGCAAAACCATCAGCTTCAGCCCCAGTCCAGGCTATGATGAACGTGATGTGCGCTTCGTGTATTGCGCTTTCGTCATTCGCCATCTCTTAAGATCTCACGGCAAAGCAAGCGACTTTGACGTTTCAAAAGCGATACGCTACCTTCTATCCTGTCAGGTCAGTATTTATTGATCCAGATGAGTCAGGGTACCATACTGAGTCCATTTCGACGAGCAGAGCTATGATGGGGGATTCGGTCAGTCACCTGGTCGTGAAGCGCAAGGTAGGCGATCGCTGCCGCTGATATCTTGTTCATTTTGGTGGAATTAGCTAACCGGCAAGCGCACTTTGTTGCAGGGGGCACTACATACTGTGCGATTGCTGCTATACATCTCAGTGGCAATATGGAGCTTCTTCCGAGCCCGTCTTCAACACTACGATGGCTTACTCAGCGTCTTGTTCCTCTTGACCTCGATGAGCTTCAAACAGAGCATAATGAAGACAGCGTTGCTTTTCAAGTCGCACAGCGAAACCAACCATTCTTTGGTGGATACCAGGGCCGGCCCGAGAAGGATCCAGACGTCTGCTACTCCTTCTGGGTCGGCGGCGCCATAGAGGTAAAGCTCTGTCCAGCAGATCCCTCAGCTCACATTGAGAGCTGACCTGCGTTAATAGCTCATACTGCGCCACATCACGAAAGCCAGTAGAGTGCCGCATTGCGGCGACAGCGAAGAAGTGCCCAGTACGTTGCATCCGGCTTTACGCTTCGAGGTATTCATATCACTGGCCCAATCGCAACACGGAGGAATCAGCAAATATCCGGGAGAATCACCAGGTGCATAAAGCAATTTTACCCTGAGATTGATACCCGACACTAAAGCAAATGTCTTACCCAGATATTTATCACACTTATCTCGGCCTTGCGGGGCTCGCATGCAGTTCCGCATCGTCTCTCTCGGTTCTCGATATTGGCATCAACCTATCGGCACATGCCGTGCGAAGAGTCCTTGAAAATGCTTAGCAGGTTCTAGCCTTCTACAACGACCAGATCTCTACCACAAACGTGCGGGTTCGCAGCACAGCCTCTGCTCAGAGGCACTACCAGAGAGTGATATACGCGTGGAGGTGAAAGAAAGCTTGCAACCCTCGAAGTCATAGGACTAGTCGATTGTGTCCGGGCGTCCACCGATTTCTATGACGCTCGCCAGATTTCAGTGGGCGCGCTGGTGCTTATCAACAGTGGGAATTGACTCTCACAAACTGTAATGCCACGACATAATCCATGCAGAAGATATGAGATACAGAAATTCAAGCAACCCTCAAACGCTTCAGGGTTAGGCAAAAGTACACCACGTAGATGTAGCTTACATATATCCATCCGTATGGATCAACCTGTCTGGCTTACCGCCTCGCCAGCCCGGGTGAATATGCTAGCTTCGACAGTAAAGAATTCTACGAGTCGTAGCGATGAGGGGGATGTTGCCACGGCTGTGGACAATACCAAATGCCCTCAATTAAGTCAGCCGTACTGTGCAAAGCTTAGCCCATTGTTTACTGGAACTAAAGCAAGAGATTCTGCTACGCAACACACGCAGAGATACTTCCGCAGGACGGAAATACGCCGCATAAAATGGAGGTCACGGCTTGAGCGTTGACACCTTTACAACAACAAGAGCTCTCTCACCGCTCGAAATATGAGCCTATTACAGGTGTCTAGGCCTGCTCACACGTTACCACCACCAAGCAAGAATCCTTCGCGTGCCAGTCCTATCCCGCTCGCCATGGCTAGAATTCTCGTCCAAGCGCGAATGACGGCTCTCCAGTCACCTCTCGAATTCCTGATGGCCGCTACAGCGGCAGCGAGGAAAATCACTGCCACAGCGTCTCTACTTAGATCTCGTATGCTCACTAGTATCGACACCAGAGCGCGTGAAAGGAGAGAAGTCAGGGACATAGATGAGGTCGAAGTAGAGGACGATCTTCGAATTCTTAAGAAGGATAAGAGCTTGTTGAATACCACTCTTAGCAATTGTAAGACTGGTGAATTCGCAAATAAGCTTGATGAAGAAGTAGAAGCGCTTTGATATGATTGTGTTTGTGCGTTCTCGATTTGTGAGAGACGTTCATGCATGGCTGTTAGAGAGGTTTGAATGCTGTCTAGTGCTCTATCTAGATTTGCTTGTCTTGCTGTTATGGCAGGTTGCTGACTTGATGCTGCGTTACCTTGTGAGGGTAGTAATGTGGGCACCGAAGCCGACGGTCCAGCAGCGTAGGGTGCCGTCACCCGCTGAGCAGGGTTCAAGAGCCCACCTGAAGACTGACGCGAATGTACAGATTGGATGTCTATGTTGGCATCTGTCGGAAACGCTGATAAGGAAGGAACCGCAGATCCGGCTGTAGCCTGACGCATAGGATAGCTGGGTCTCAAAGAGGAAGAACCCTGATACTGATGCTGTTGTTCTTGGCTGCGCGAATAAGCGAGTGGCAAGTGAGGAGGGAGCTGCGATGATACGGGTGCCGGAAATTGTGCAGGATGATGATATGGTGACGGTCTTTGAGTAGGGTAGGAACGCCGCAGAGGCTCGGCATATCGTTCCTCGCCATCCGATGATCTTTCGGAAACTGTCTCTTCCTGCCTTCCTCCATAGTCTCGCGCTTGTGGTCGCGCTCGCTCGTGTGCTTGACGAGTGGGTTTCCGTTTTGGTGTCACATCTCCTTGCAAGCTACTTTGCTCCACATTTGACGGTACTGCTGAATGGTATGTCCGCCTCGATGTGAATGCACAGATTGGAATGTTTAGATCAGCATCGGTCGGAAAGGCCGATGCCCTTCTTGTCTACTTCTGCTCATCCACAAACATAGCATTTTAGCTTGGTGCGAAGGTCATATGTTTCATGTTCAGG
>Ga0181459_100290_pt1 | contig 11068 bp, 10 predicted proteins | sample InSIn2SAF170_FD_119060 | JGI IMG/M metagenome (GOLD analysis project Ga0181459, IMG submission 119060) | Clean room microbial communities from NASA Spacecraft Assembly Facility at Jet Propulsion Laboratory, Pasadena, California, USA -... ...
TAGGAGTGTGTGCCGTTGGTCGTGAGAATCACCATTTCAGGTCTATAGGTAGCTTTGTTGTCGCAGCCGACATTGGTGTGTGTTCGAGGAAATCCTACGAATGAGCTAAGTCCAGGTCGTGCAACGAATGGAAGAATCTCGAGATTGGTGCCGCCTCGCATCACTCCTCCTAGATTTCCGTGCTGGTGGGCATCTGCATATGCTTGTGGTAGTTCTGCAGTATGGGCTAGCTCCTTCAATATAGTATGTTGCAAACACTCCTTTTTGCTTTCATCGGCATGTCGCAGCGACCAAAAAATTGGAAGGGCGAGAAGTCGTCGAACGACGACTGTTTGATGATTGCGAGGAAGCAGATGAGAGCTGAGATGACGACAGCGGTCGTGGATGGTGTGGGGCTGACGATTTTGAATGGTCGGTGGCAAGCAGATTGACACTTCAATATTTGTTCGGCCTGGCAAACCACTTCTGCAACGAGACTTTCGACAATGCGCAACATTCTTCTCGCTTCCGCCGACTCGAGAGGTTGTGCTCTTCACTGGAGTGTCGCTTAATCAACTGGAAGCTCCGACTCAACTCAGTCCAAGTGCCTACATTACATCTCCATCCTGCCCAAACCTGTAAACCTGGCACCGGCTCGGAATGGTCAGTTGGCTCCAAAACCTTACTACTCAAGTTGTGCAGCAACACCGACTCATGATTTTCTTCAATTGACTTACTCGGACGCCATGCGCACGACATACATGCTCTGAAAGGTTGTCGAGTCTGCAAGCCGTACGCGTCGAGGTCTGTTTATAGACTTACTAGATATAGTTGCCCTTGAGATTGATGATTAGTTCTCGAGTTCGTGTCGTCCTACTAGATTATACTTGACTATATTATATATTATATATCATACTCTACTGCACCAGTACTTGGCTTAGTAGATATAGAGAGTCAGCTTACACTGATCTCCTAGCGATTTGAATCATCGTAGCGTTATAGCAAGATTAATAACCGTTCTACCTACGGTATCTAGAATGGCTCCCAAAAGTTCGCTGACCCACCGTCCTCGTTTCCCTTCATTACTGTATCTTCCATGTACAGTAAATTGGAAACCAATATGGACCACGTAGAGTCATAGATTAATGACTGTTCATGCATACGGAGAACTTAGAGTTCTATATTTAGTACTTAGGATACCAGCCCTTGGCCAAAACGACCGCTTCCGCACGTTTTTTCATACTTATGGTATAGGCATTGATATTGTTTAACTGCGTCCCGGAAGGCCTGACGTGCCTGCTGCGACTCTCCGGTGCGTTCAAGGTGAGGGAAGTGCTTGTTCAAGTAGTCCTTTAGCATTGATGAGACATTCTCAACGCCGTTCAAATCTGGCGAGTCTTCGGGCCAAACAAGCACTGTTACACCCAGTTTCTCAAAGTATTTCGCGACCTTGCGGGCAGTGTGGATAGGAGTGTTGTCCTGCTGCCAACCCATACTCTGTTTATAGATAGCCGGCACTTGCATCTCGAGTACTTGGACGCATTAGTTGGCCGAGTAGCCGCCCCTGGGCGACTCTGGATCTTGAGTCATAATAATCACGTTGCAGCGGTGATGTTCCACATCGCGGCCCAGATCATTATGGAAATGTCTTTTCCTGTGTTGTACACACTTACATTATCAACATTGATCCATCGTTCTTCATTCCTGTTATCTGACCTCTCTGAATTGCATTAAGTTCAATATTCTGCCTCTTGGCAGAAGGTTCTTTGGGTGCCATGCCGCGTGGAATTATTGAGGAAAATTTACAGATGAGGCACTCAGAATCGAGTTCCAACGATCGTATCGTCGTTTATGTCGCATTTATAAGTTCTTATTTATCGCGTATATGCGAGGCTCATTAGCCCAAACAATTACAATATGGAGATAACTATTTACTATCTTTTCTGACGCACACCCTAGCAGCCACCACTACATCAATTTCACCATTTCAAGCATTTACGCAATCTTTGTCGTAGCTATGGCGGAGATAACTCATCACGCAGCACGGTTCAAAACTGCATTGTGTCGGGCGTGCAAGACGGGTGTGGTGGTGCGGAATTAAAAAGTCAAGATCGGCCACTTCCGACATCCACCGCATTTTCCTTGAAGGGGTCGCTCGGCAAAGCTTCCAATAGCAACTCGACTGCTTAGACTTTGTTGACATCGATGACGTGCGTAATTCGACTCTTGATGGACCGCCCGTCCCAGCTACACCATGCTTGGCAATTCTTAGTGCTTTTGACTGTGATCACTGCCCGCCCGGGCTTAGTGTAAATGTGAACAACGCTTGCGCACATGTATCCCGAGTGCATGGTATCATTTCTGGATCAAGGATTGCGTTCGTGTCATGTACAGACGTTGTTTCGTGAAAAGAAATACATCAAATACTTCCGAGTTCGACTACTGAGTGAGGCCACATTCAAGTCATCCCTCGCCCATCACACCTTTAATGCCGCTGCCATTCTCCAGCACTCAGATCGAGGTAGTTCAGGCAATCGATGACGCAGAACAGAAGAAGCTCAGCCAAGTACCGACTTTCAACGAACATCAGTCCAGCATTATTCCACGGGTGCACTCTCGTGGCTTCAATCCACATTACCAAGGCTTCGGTCAGAAAGCCGTTGGTGATCGCTATCAGTGGCCTCATGACGGCAAGGCCGCCGATGACAATGAAGGGGAAAGACTCGTTTGCGAGGTGCCTGCTCGTGTCAAGGTCATACCGCAACTGTATCACCGGACGCTCGAACGAGCTCAGACCATCCTCGACCGTGATCTCCTATTGGGCGCGGACCATCTGCCACTAATGTTATCCACTACGTTGTTCGACAGTGACCATCGACAAGATGTCAACTGGTAGTTCGTCCTAGATTTGCATAGCGCACCACTATTACGGGGTCGAGACGCCCGGCTGAATGATTACATCAGATCGACACCCGAATACGCGTAGCATTCCTAGACGGCGACGGTCGATGGCGAGCAACAGCTATACGTTTGTATGAACATCATGTGCCACAAGTTCTCGACTGTCTCGTGGGTTCGGTGTGATACGAGACCTGTGCTTCTACTGGCATATTTCGAGGTAAGATGCCACGATGTCCACGAAGACCAGCTTGTGATTGGATTTGCTTATGGTTGAGTGTTGTGACCTTCAAGATTGATCGTGGATGCTTGTTCCCCAGTTTCGATTGATAGGTCCATGAGAGATCACGGTTTCGCTCACACCTCGTCTCCCATCCTGTGCCGTATCTATGCCGGTCTGTTAGAGGACGGCAAACGTGGCACCCTGTCTCCACGCGTCTCCAACTTCGGTCTTTTATTGCGAAATCCGCTCATCTGGTTGCTCGGAAGGGTAGAACCGTATATTGATCCTATTCTGTACCGAACTTTCACTTGAGATATTGACGATCCCGTGGACAGTTTGACCTTAGATATCTGACTGGTCGGTGTGGTATAGTAATGTGTACACAAAATGTAATATTATCCAAGACATAATGACGAGAACGAGGACGCTGGATGTTTGAAAAGCGCAGTTCATGTTGATTGGTCAATTGCATCTGGGCTGAGCGCGGCTAGTCCGTAAAGCTCAATCCAAAGACACTGTGTCTTCGTTTGGCGAAAGCCGATCCTGTAAGCTACTGTACCAAATGTAGGGAACGACTGCCATACGTGTCATCTGTCAACGTCCACAAACTCTAACCTCGGCCTTGATCATCTTGGTGCACATTGGTCAATCGTTCAATTTGCTCGAGGACTCCGAGTCCCTCGAAATCTCAGTATGAAGTTTGTGTCCGGTCACGCTGAGCATGCTGTATACTTCAGCCGCCAATCGAGCGTTCAATGTCTGACGTCCTTCTTCGATTAAGTGGCAGCTGTGGGCCGCTCTGTCTCAACGTGATCGAGTGACACTCGTCAGAAAGCTTCATACACGCGTCTGACACTGTGCTGTGGTAGCCGACCTTCAGTTCTACGGCACTAGTACAGTATGTTGCTTGCTATCGGAGTGTCCTACTCATGGCGTATCTCCAGACCCACGCCGTCCTTTCCTAGACCATTGTCTTCACCTGACCAACCGAACGTCCACTGTGCATCTCTGTCACGCAGAAAATGGCTCCTGTCACTTGAATACCTCTCACCACGTCGGACGGTGAGGATACTTCATCTTCCAGCAATTTAGGTTGCGCACTGTCTGCTGCAACCTCTCGGTTGTGGCTACTATTTATGTAAGACCGGTTGTCGCGCACAGTTGGCCATGCTCATTACTACAATTTTAAAATTTTAAGGGAAGATGGCTTACCACCACTCAGCCTCCGGACGTCGTCGACTGAGTGCACATTCCACACGACAGTCGGCGGAACCGATTGATTTGATCCCAGAGCATCGCGCATATGTATGTTCGTTTCTCGAAACTGTCTTCCGATCAGACTTTTCCGCTAACCTCTTGCATAGATGATGGAGATGGTGACAATCCGGACATTAATCAGCATGAATGCTTTCCGCAGTTTGCCTGAACAAGGATCTATCACCATAAAAGGTCTCTCCGCATTGATAGGGGCAGAGGAGGGACTAATTAGTAAGTGTCCCATCCAGCTCGGACGGAAGCTAGACCTGAACAACTGTTAGGACGGCTGCTGGGAGTGGTAGTGGCTGGCCGGCTTGTTGAACAGCTGCCGGATGGCTCTGTCGCTCACACCAAGTTTAGCAGAGCCTATGCCGCGGACCCAGGATTGGGCCATACTTTTTGTGTGCTGTGAGTGGTAGTCGTATTGGTGGTGCTCGACATCAGGGTACTGACCTGGCGACAGATACGATGAGGGCTTCTTGCCTCTGAGCCGGTTTCATATCTACCTCCAAGAAAAGGGCTACAAGGAGCCGAAGATCCAAGAAACATCGCCGGTTGCCTGGGCTGAAGGCAAAGAGGGCCAGACACTGTGGGAAATCATCGCAAGCGATCCAGAACGGTTTTTGACTTTCCAGAAGGGTCTCCCCATGGGGGATATCCACCTCCCCCGGATCGGCTACTATGATTTTGGGAAGCTAACGAACGTGGGCCAGGATGACCGCACCCTGTTGGTGGATATAGGCGGTGGGATAGGATCGCGGCTGATGGATATTTTGACGAACTACAGGACCCTCTTGCCCGGCAGAGCCGTTCTGCAAGACCTGCCTGATGTGATCAGAGCTGCGCGCGCGAACACCCGTCTATCGGGAGATGTCAAACTGATGGAGCATGACTTTTACTGCTTGCAGCCTGTTCAAGGTACGTGCCGGAGCAGAACGTGATACTTCGGCCAACTAACACGACTGTAGGTGCCAAGGCCTACCTCCTTGAGCGTATCCTACACGACTACTCCGACCAGGCCTGCGTCGACATCCTGCAGCAAATTGTGCCATCGATGGCACCGGACTCACTCGTGCTGATCTCCGACTTCATCGTGCCTGACAGGATCACGCCGAACGACATTGAGGTGGTCTCCTCCAATGTGATGATGCTTCAGATGGGGGGCAAGGAACGTACCGAAGAAGAGTTCAGAAAAGTCTTTGACAGTGCGGGACTCGAAGTTGTCGGGGTGTACAAACCTGAGTACGGACATTTCGGCGTGGTTGAAGGCAAGTTGAAGCATGTGAGAAAGCATGGTAGAGCCTGAAGCGGAGCCGGTCGACAGATCGATACGAATCAGAGAAAGAAGAGTGAAAGAAGCTTTGTGAAGGAGGCCGGAGCAGACAGATGAGTTGGATAATCAAGACTACTGTGTACGTGGTGGCAAGCAGCGGCAGCCGTGACACCACTCCAATCAATTACATGGCTCTGCGTTTTCCTCCATGGCCCCTGAAAAGGCTACAAGCAAGGCTCGCTCGCTATTAAACTTACCAACAGCTGTCATCAATGGTAAACCCTTGGTTTCTGTCCGGCAAGTCGCGTGTACGATGAGGGGGGCGGAACTCGTAAATCACTGTATGATGTCTCGTCTTTCCGGGTTCCAGGAAGAAGATTTGGACGATTGTCTTTTGCTGTAGTGGTTCATCTAGCTGCTATGAGTAGCGGAAAGTATAAATCCGTTGCTTCTCGTCAGACACAGCCATCAGCGCGGCAGCATGCTCTTTTGGTTTGAGTGTTTTGGCGTGTCTGTGGAGGTTCTAGCATAGCCTTTGGGTCATCAGCATATCCGAACCGAAGATCTCCATGAACTGCTGTCGTACTTCCGGGTAGGGCACTTAGGTCACTTGATGTTGAGCCTTCAACTTCTCAAGACGATAGTAGTCCTGTAACTGGTGGACGTGGACAGGGAACACACGGGACTCCGTGGAATGTGTCCCTCGGAGTGTCCTTCATACCTCCAATGTCTAAAGTCCACTACCCCTGCTTGTTCCAGAATGCACAGACGTATACCACTTGACCACGGCAGCCCACCCTGGTCGTCCGATCTCGCGGTCGTCGAGAGACGATAGTATCGTCTGGATCTCGGACAACTGCTGCCTCTAGTCCAAGGATATTTCTCGTTTCTGTACTGTACCGTGGAAAGCACACATTGAAGTCAACAGTTTTGCTCTTTCTGTTAGTGCGGCGGTTTCTGGTGGTCACAAAGCAGCAGCCAACCGTCATACCATATTGATTCAACCTCACTAAGCAGTTCTTGGACGCCTCGAAGACCTTACTGTCCTCTGGCTTTGCCCTACACTCCGGTGGAATGGTTAGGTAGTGCTTCAGTCATGATTTCTGGTATGTTGCGTCGAGAAGAGAAAAGGCGGCACTGGGACGTAGTTCTTGTTCGAAAGAAGTTGACGTTCCGAGTACGGCACGTTGGCCGATGGAAGAGGAATCGGCAGAAGGGAAGGTCAATGCAATTCGTACTCAAGAACCCATTGGATGTTCATTCAATACAGTAGCCAGCTCATCGAACAAAGCCGCAAAAGTTCTCATTGCTGCGGCCAATGTAGTGACGGAAGAGGTGAGCGGCCTCGAGTCACTCCCGTCATCTAGGAGTCCGTCGGACGCACACGCACAGGGTCAATCGAGATCGCGGTACTTATCTGACCGACACTTTCCTTGGCAGGTTGCGCTCCCCGTTTCAGCTTAAGGTATCACGCAGCATTCCCAGCAACATAAAGCATTACAGAATGGTACCCTCCTGACTGCTAGCTCCACTGCTGCCAGATACACGTTTGTCCGTTCCACTGTTGCACTTGACTTTGGTACGCTCCGTCCATGCGAAGATGGAAGCTCAAACACCAGAACTACAAAGAGGTCCAGCTGTATACGCCCACTTTCCTCAAGTCTTGCCACTAGAGTTACAACGGCGAGTTTACCACGAACTTTTCAGCGACGGTGTCCGGCTCGTGACCTGGAAACACCTCGATTATATAGTACCACAACATTCCGCAATCTTGAGAGTGTGCAAGGAAGTTTTTATCAACGCCAAGGACATCTTTAACGCTCGAACTTGTGTTTGGCTATCAGAAGAATCTGGCAACATTCAAATGAGTGTACAAACACATCTACCTTCTTGGCTGCCACAAGTTTTTGTTGTTCTCAACTCTCCGAAGTCTATTTCTGACTTGCTCAGCCTCAAAATGTCGGTGAACGACCTCTCGAGAGGGCGTATGAAGAAAGTCATATCGTTCTTTGATGGCGAGAAAACCATAAGGAGTCAGAGCTGCTATCCCCTATTATATAAGCATCCGATGATCTCTCTCGTGATAGTGAGAAATATGATCCTCGAAACTGACATATTGATTCGAAAGTTCCAAGTTTGGACCTTGATGTCCTTCGGAGCTCGAGGACTCGATCTAAGTCTTCTCAACTCGGTTGGCGTGTATAGTTGCGAACCTACCACTCATCCTATACCCTGCGTCCTCATAAAACCAACCTATACCACACGAGATCCGGCTTCCGATATACAACACTTCAAGATCACGTTCAAGGAAGGTTACAAACTTCTTGATGTGTCGAGCTGGCAAAATCTGACAAGGTGCTTCGGTAAGCCTCAAGATCGACATGAGTTGTTCAAACAGTGTCACTATGGCGCGTTCGTGAACTGGACACCTAACACGCGGTGTCCGCTAATGATCGAGCTGACTGATGCGATCACGATCCATCCAATGTGAACGGACCCCAGCCTGTGATATTCATCAGTCTTGGTTGTGGTGGGTCTGTTGTCGTGTTACAGCAAAACCCAAGATCGGCTTCCGCAGCCACAGTGTCAGAAAAGTAGATGTGCTTTCTGAGGAGCGTCATTCGACCACATTGGGTAAAGCCGGTCCGCTGCTGACACCCGCTCGGAGAAGGACTCCACAACGTCTGGTACTGGTGTTGATCGAGCCCTCGTTTTCATCTCAACAGTGGCCCTGAGACTGGCCATATCATTGGGTGCAAGCCGCGGACTGCTCCAACCCAATACGATTGAGTGACACTTTTCAGACGGTCTATCCTCGTTTCCGACGTTGTAGAGATGAAAGCCGATCTCGGTTTTCATTGTAAAACACGAAGTCGTTCATTCGAGATCTCACCTCGTGGTCACCTCTGAGAAGACTTGCGCTGAGTGAGTGCACAATGTGCCCATACAGGATAATTGCACTACGGGACATCCCCTAACTTATATACTTGGATTCAACACAGAGACTGCAGTCATTGTATCACGAATTCTCTTGGACGAAGCTAGTGAGCTTCATCTACTGATAATCCTAGAAGACTGTTCTGTACGGTACCTGAAATCATCCACACCTGCCTGTTGATCCAAAGCCACTAGGTGAGTCTAGCTTGTTTCCATACATGGGTTGGTGCAGGGGTCACAGAGTGACATCTTAGCATTAAGTCACTTATGGTAATCAATCCTCCTTACTTATAGAAATGGAAACTCAGTACTAGTGAAACCTATGACGTTTGATCACTAATAGCTCCTCATCCGCCAACTATAATATCATGAAATCTTAGTAATAGATAGTTAACATGGCATTCATATAGGCTTGCCTTCCGGTCGGGTCTGGTCAGGTTTTGACTATAACTAACCCGACCCTAAAAACCCTTCAAGGTCGGGTCGGGTACCCGTCGGGTCGCTAAGTCTCGCTAAATGTTCCGTTGTAGGAAGGTATATACGGCTGACTAAGAAGATCACTAATAGTAGCTGACTAATACAAAGATTACTATAAAAAGTGTATTTTTGTCACTTTTTCCTTACTTTTTATTCGTTTATACGTAGTCGGGCCCGATCAGGCTCGGGCTATTCCTGACCAACTAGGGTCAGAGGTACCATGGCGGGTTTCTGTTACGGATCTGGTCCCTGACAGAAGGTAGCTCAGGCGACCTCGGGTGTATAGCTTGCTTCCAGCGACTCCCCAGCGACTCACTTGCTCTCTCCCTTGTAAGCGTTGAATCGCCTGTACAACCGATAGGTACGTAGGAAATACACACTATTGATAGCATCTCTTCCAGGTCTGCCCCCACACTAGTAGATACTGAAAACCAAATATGTCTTTTGAATAAAGAGATAGATTTATAAAATTTATATATTATAGTACTATGAGTAATTACTGTCGCGGGAATTCATGTATGACGCATAATGATAGGGGAGGTTGCGGTCATGGTGGTCAGGTAAGATAGAGCATGTGTGTAGCGAGATGGATGTGCGAAGACCGCAGCAAGGCTGCGGGGCCACGAGGCCGCATGGCTGCAAGGCTGTGAGGGTGTCTTGTGGATCAGGCATCCACCTCCTGCCAAGGCTGGCCTCATACTCATGTACTTCTACGTTGCACGCAGTATTTGAGATAGATAGATAGCAACCCAATAACACACACACCACACACATAACTCATAGCGTACCTCTTCCTCTCCCTTATGCGATTGGTTGATAGATGCCCATGGTAACGGTGCCGCACGTGGGCATCTATTGATCTATCGGAATATGACACACCTTGTAAATAAGTACCAAGGTTGTTATTGCCGTGGAAACCTGTATTTGTATGGAAGTCTTGGCATTGTTAGCACTCGACATCGACGTAGTGCAGTACTACGGTTTCATGCCCTGGCCGGATGGACCGTAATGAATGCTGACTCAGTCTCAACATTAACTTTGATTTGGTTCGTCTCACTGTTCTTTTGTTGCTTGTAAAGCCCATCTGCTCGACGCTATGCGGTACACATCCACCCTGTGGACTATGCGCTTACATCTCCAGGTGTTTCAGCTCTGCGTCACCCTGCGACAGAACATCCTGCGGAACTTCCTACACCCTTCCCGACGATTTGGCACCACGCTGCCATGACGATCCATGCCCTTTCTCCATAACCCAGGCTACCACTGAAAACTGTCGGCTTTGTTGTTGCAAGCCCGCGGCTGCGGCTGCTCCCGAATCAAGATGTTGCCTACTTTCACCAAATACGCCTTGTGTCGAAATACGCCTTGCGACGCAAGGCGTTGGCTTTAACCTTGGATCAGGAGCAGTTGGATGGTCCTATTGTCCGTCAACCGCTGCTTTTCGGTCTGTAGAACACGAATGCGCGTTGATGGAAAGACGCTCTTAGTACAGTCGACCACCACCCTCCATAAGGACGTTTCGCACGTTTGAGCAGCTGTGCGTCAATCGTGGCTTCACTCATTCTCGGCAAAGGAGACATACATCATCCTCGCTCGACATTTGACTTGTTCAGAATTCAACCTTGCGTGATAGAAAACCTTTGAACATCTCTGCACAACATTTGTAAACTTCGATCTTTGCAATCCGTAACACACACATCGTCAGCTGATTGTGTGCTCCCGAAAGTTGGAATTTGAAAACCAACGATGTCAGACCACGACAATCACAGCTCTTCGTCTACTAATGGGTTCAATAATGCCCCAGGTGGACGGCAGAACTTGCATCAGCAAAACTACCAAGATCCGAGAGTTTCTCAGCCCGATTCACAATTTTTCAATCTCAAATCTTCTCAAGTCGATGGCGCTTCACAGGCGTCTTCTAGCTTCACGTCGAGAACGAGCGACAATGGAGCGTCACCGTATTACCTTCCAGTACGCCAGCCTATAAACGAAGCCGTCAGCTCAGCTGTGCACACGACTTATGA
>Ga0181459_100291_pt1 | contig 11052 bp, 10 predicted proteins | sample InSIn2SAF170_FD_119060 | JGI IMG/M metagenome (GOLD analysis project Ga0181459, IMG submission 119060) | Clean room microbial communities from NASA Spacecraft Assembly Facility at Jet Propulsion Laboratory, Pasadena, California, USA -... ...
CAAGCGTTGAGACCGTCTTGGTTTTTTGAGATCTTGATCTTCACCTGTGCTATGCTGGAGCTTTGTCAGCTTCGCTGTCCAGAAGCCAGCATGATAAGCCGCTGCATCGAGGAACCCGACCAGCGAAACTGCAACAGCAGCGATCTCGACGGCCTCCTCTTCATTGCTTTGTACATCATCCTCAGAAGTGATGGTCGAAGCCAAGGTGCTCGAAGCTTGTGACCAATTTTTCACGTACATCTTGACAATCTCCTGCACCTGATCCTTCAGGTATGGAAACTTGGCACCTATGCTCAGAAGTGCATGGGCCAGATCGTGGGTCGCAACAGCCCATGGTGAAGGACTTATCTCTTGTAAATATGGAGAAGGAGTGTATAGTTGCGTATGAGCTTCTGGCAAGTAGGCACCCAGCTGGTTCACTGCCTTTTCGGCATGGGAAGAATCTTCAAGTTTCGCGGCGGCGGAGCAAAGAGCAAGCAATATCTCGAGTTCTCGCACGTTCATCGGTTGGCGAGAAGTGGGCGCAATGGATCGTAGGACACCGTCCAGGTAGCCATTCGTCGCCGTGTTTCTCTTGGGTAAAGAAGCCACCAGTCTCTGTATGTTTCCGCCATCTTGCTTGACAGCTTTTCGGGTTGAAAGGGCAGCAAGTTTCGAATAGGCCTGGCGCCGAAGAGAGCCATGACTACGCCGCAATCAGTATATGATATGAGCAGTGCAATGCAGGAGGAGTTCTCTTACGAGTCCATAAATTCGATCTTGTGGGGTCCAGACGAGTTATGTACCACTGCCACGGGTCAGGGCGCGACAATCATCGAAGCCATCGTGAACGTGTTTCGTTTAGATCCGTTTCTCGAGATCGTATGTACTCTGAGCAGAGACGCGGACGCAGTACCCTCCTGTAACAAGGCTTGGCATATATTGGGTTAGTCCCGGGGAAGATGTTTAGCCAATTGTGATGACGAACCCCAGTCGGTGCAGGTGCAGATGCAATGCGGGAAGACCTCCAGACCCTCGAAAGTTCATGGCGAGCACAACTTCACTGCGGCTGTGCTCTTCGATCTTCAACTTTTCTTTTGCATCATTCTCGCGGGGCAATAAATCATCTCAATTTCTTATGTGTTACAGTAGCTGCTTTACCTCTTCTCGACTCTCCTAAGCTCTTCACGCTGACATCAATTTGGTTCATACCTGAGGTTTCAGGCCAACTCCCCTTCAGCTTCACTGAGCGATCGATCTTCTTTTGTACTCAATCGGACGGCCTCTCTCGATTCAGATGCCTCCGAGAACTGAGAAAAGCAGTTTGAAGCGTAATAGGGTAATGGCAATAAGGCTCATTTTACGGACACGAAGCTGACAAAGCTCCAGCATAGCACAGGTGAAGATCAAGATCTCAAAAAACCAAGACGGTCTCAACGCTTGTCTCAATCGCAAGTGAAGACGACAACTACACCCTTAAAGAACCAGTACCTTCCGTCCCCTATCACTCATGCCGAATCAACCACCTCAAATGTTACAATACCGCATAAGGATGGCACTTTAACGCCTCCAGAGGGTCGTCCGAGCCAGATACGTCCGAGCACACCGCAGTCTTCATCGCCTGTACTGACTGGCCTTTCCTCGCCTCCCCAAGAAACTCAGATTCTCTCGCAGTTTGTGTATCCCCCACGGGATTTGGGGGACGAACTTGAGGAAGACGAGGGAACATGGGGATTCTTACCACCTGTTGATTCCAATGTCGGCCACAGACTTGTTATGAGGAGCCGAGCCTTCTGTCCGGCACCCGCCAAACCCCTCGAGATCGGTAAACAGACCACCAAGACCAAGAAAGTGACGAAGAAGGACGAGTTGGTTAAGAACGAAGAAGAGTATGAGGCCCAGAAGGAAGGCCAGGGTTTTCCAGCTGGCGGCTATCTGCTAGGTCGACACCCTGAATGCGACATGCGACTCGACTTTGGCACAATATCCAACAGACACTGCCTTATCTTTAACGAGAACAAGACTTCCGGACCTATGGCTGTCATAGAGGACTTGTCGAGTAATGGTACCTTCGTGAACGAAGCCATCTTAGGTCGAAACAAGAGACGGGAGCTAGAAGATGGAGATGAAGTTGCTTTAGTTGACAGTGCTCGCTTCATATTTCGCTACCCAAAGAATCGTATGTCAAGCGCCTTCCACTCGCAGTATAGAATATTGCAACAGTTGGGCAAAGGTCATTTCGCAACCGTCTACCTCTGTGTCGAGCGAGCGACTGGTAACAAGTATGCTGTTAAGAAATTTGAGCGGAGAATGGGCGACTCTCAACGCTCTCAGACAGAGGGTCTGCAGCAAGAGATTGCGGTCCTGATGTCAGTGTCGCATCCAAACGTTTTGTGCTTGAAAGAGAACTTCGAGGAGCCTGATGGAGTTTATCTTGTGCTCGAGCTAGCAGCTGAGGGTGAACTCTTCAACTGGATCGTGGCCAAACAGAAACTGAGTGAATCAGAGACACGGAAGATCTTCATTCAGTTGTTTCAAGGCGTGAAGTACCTCCACGAACGTAACGTTGTTCACCGAGACATCAAACCAGAAAACATCCTTCTCACGGACAAGAATTTGTCCATTAAACTCGCAGATTTTGGGCTGGCAAAGATAATAGGTGAAGAGTCGTTCACAACCACGCTCTGTGGTACTCCCAGTTATGTTGCACCAGAGATTCTTGAGAATACGAAGCACCGAAAATACACCAGAGCAGTCGATGTTTGGTCACTGGGTGTTGTCTTGTACATCTGCCTTTGTGGCTTCCCACCATTTAGCGATGAACTCTACACTCGAGAAAGACCATACACACTCGCTCAGCAGATCAAGATGGGACATTTTGACTATCCTTCACCGTATTGGGACTCGGTCGGTGATCCGGCTCTTGACTTGATCGACCGCATGCTCACAGTAGATGTTGAAAAGCGCATCACAATAGACGAGTGTCTCGAACATCCTTGGACTCGCGGTCTTAGCCTGGCCGACCTCCAAGCAAATTCGAAACGAGAAAACTACGTCAACCCTTCGGATAGTACTGACGGGCTGACAGGTGCACTTGGCACTCTCAAGATGGATTTCAGCAAGCGCAAAGTCAAGCGCCAGCGAACCTTGCTTGCGAACATCAACGACATCAAAGTATCGAAGGTTGTTGAGTTTCCCAAGGGCAAAGTGCCTGGTCAGCTTGGCCGTGAGTCAAGCCCTGCGACTGTCAAAATCTGGGAGAAAAATCCTAGTGGCAAGATGCAGCATGTATCTCCAGGCACAGCCAAGAACGATACTGAGGCGACACCGAACGGTAAGGTCACCAAAGGTGGAAAGGATAAAAAGAAAAAGGAGGAGCATCCTGCAGCACATCGACAAGAAGAAGAATTCATGAAGATGGGCGGGAAAGGCGATATGCAGCTGTTTGCCGACGACGCGGACAGTCGATACGCTCCCCAAGAAGTACCCAAAGAAGGCGGTGCACAATGACGCATTGCCTTAACAATCTCTTCATGGTTAAAGGGTGTATAGATTTGTTTATTGGTGGCTCAGTTCAGGTGCCATGGCATGTTGTTTCTACCAACTTTCGACGCAGGTATCGAGGTTCATACCAACGGACTTATCATGGTTTATAAAACATAGTTGTGGAACAGCTATTCAGGGTATAGACATAGCTGATGAACTATTTTATGAGCTACCAGAAGGGTTTGGCTCGGCAAGAATATCAATGTTTAAGGTACCGAGCTCCCAATGTCATACTATTGCACTTTCGTATCTCAGCCAGTAGTGGTGTGCTCAGTTTCCTAGTGAAACCTTTATGCGCCCACATCGGCAGTCCAACCAGTGCACGTGACGAAGGAGTAGTTCACGTACTTCTCTGATCAACTTACTCACCCCAGCCCTTGACATGATATTCATTATGAAGCCTAGTGCCAATGCGCGACTTGATCGACTGAAGAATAGGTACACTCAGGTGTTTATCTTTGCAAAACACAACGCCGCTTTGGGTAATTGATGCCAATTGCTCCCTGAGGTACCTCAACTTGAATATGTCTTCACTCGAACATGTTTTCCCCTGAGCAAGAAATGGAAGTCAATCTAGCTACCTCGATGGAAGCACGACTCAAAACCGGCCATCGAAGTTTCCTTTCCAACTCAAAAGGCACGACCCTTGAAGAGACGAATCTTTTGTAAGAGCTTTCTCCATCACAACTATCACTGTACCTAACGGACAGGTCATCCCACGTTCCAACCTCGTGGCGGTCGAGTCTATTAGTACTCACGATTATCTCTCAGTGGAACGACTTCTGAATCAATTCAATAGCATGGCAGCACCCCGTGAGGTGTTGTGGTTCCATCACAATGGCGATAAATTTGTCCCCACTGCTATTTCTTCGACTAGTTCGACAGCGATTGACTCCATCAAGCGCTCAGCGAATGTCTGACAGTATCAAGACGCTCAAGAGCTTTTCCATGTTTATGGGTTTGGGCATACTCTACAGAAACCCGCAGATATCGACCGGTAGAGAAGTCATTTCGTACCGCAATCTCCCTACACAACACTGGTCAGCACGGACCTACAGATCACATGCCCGAGCAGGCAGAGGATCAGGCCCGTGCACCTGTTACAATGACTGAACGAATAGCATCAGGGCAATTTTTGTTCAGTTGCCTGTTCCGGCAATCCTTCAGAGTTCAATACGAAACAGCTCTTTGTTCTTTGATATGAGTATGGGACATCACATAGAGACTCAAGTTGTATACGTTTTCCTGTTGCATACCACCTCTCATAATCAGAATACGCTAGCAGAGTTATACGAACCATGACACTATGACAGCTCCAAGCGGTAGAGACTTTGAGCTCAGAGCACAGTCTTGGGGCGTGGAATTTGAATTCGTCCTCGCATTTCACCGCAGACGGCTTGAGCGAATATTCAACGCTTATGAAGACTCTCGACGCCCAAAGATCGTATCTCAGCACGAAGTCAATCACGATAGCCTGTTAAAGTGGTACAATGATGATCTGGCTCTCAGAGACGCCGGTGAAGGCCGTGCAATGTGGCCAAGCTGGGTAATGGAGGTTCCCGACGACGATGTGGCATGGACACTGGTGAAAGAGGGCGACCAATCTGATGAAATACCAGCCATCAGCGTTCTGGTCAGGATACGTTCATCGTACTCTTGGAGAAGATTCTGCCGCCCATCAAACTCTCATTCATCGCACATATTGTTTAGAACCACTTCTCATCGCCCAAGACGTGCTTCAGCTACAGGGGCTTGATACTGATGTTGTTGGTCGGGCTATACATATTTCACCAAAAATCCAAGTACCAGCACAGACAAATGGAAGCCAAAGTCATGGCGGGATCATCACATGGGAGCGCCGTCCACCTGTTCTCGAGACCTTTCGACGAAACAATCGAGAAGATGCACAAGCTACGAGAGATTCTGCTATCTGGCGTGCCGGACTAAAACCTGCTATCATACTCATATCCAAGCTGAATCTCAAATACGAGCAGTGGATGCTCACACGGGACAGTTCGGTGATTGGGGCTACCAAGAAAGAGCTAAAATCAGCGTTACAAATCTCTGCTGACGAAGCTAAAGACTGGGATAGTGACAGCATTGAGTTGGTCTCCCGACAGTTCGAATATTCGAAGCTTGCAGGAGGTTGTGAAGAAATTGCGAAGTATCTCTCGGTCTTGCGGAACGGTAGGCTGCCAGATGCAACTGCCACAGAGCAGGAGCAGCACGAAGCGAAACCAGATTGGCAAGCTATTCAGAGTGTCTTCGCTGGTACGCATGTACACATAGGCATGAACTGGAAAAGCAAAAATGATGCCGATCCCTGGTTCATTCGACATCTCGCATTCATCGTCCTCGGCAATGAAGAGCTTATTTCAAGTCTGCATCCTTGGCAACGCCGTGGTAAGTACAACGACTTTTCACCAGTGGATGTGGTCTTCCCTCAAATCAAACGCCGTCGCACATCAGCTGATGAAAGGGACGAAGAAGAGCTGCGTGTGGCAGAATTGACTGGAAAGTATGTTCCGAAGCACACACTGCAGTCCAACACAAAACGATTTGACGAAAAGACAGGCTGTCGAATTACCTCCAGCAACAACGAAGCTACCAACGCGTTCAACAGATATCGAGTCACAGCATGGGCCGATATAGCCCACGTCTGCTTCAGCAATCGAACGTCATTAACGGCGCTGTTTAACACTATTCAAGCGAAGTTTCAAGGCATCGCTTCGCACGGCGTCCTGGTGGACTTCAGCCGTCTCAAACGCTTCATGGGCTATGAAGACGAGCACTTCAGCGACGAATACAAAATCAGTCAACACACAGCCCCGACAATAGAATTCAGACAACACAGCTGCAGCCTTGATGCTGACGACATATCGCGCTGGGTCCGTTTCCTCTTCGCCATTGTCCATCTCGCTGAGCGCCACGCTCACACTGCTCCTCCACAACTTGAATTCATCACCACAGACGAGGTCACAACAATCCTAGTCGAACGCCTCAAATACCCCATCCGAGGTATCCGCACCTACCATCCCCATACAATCCAAGACCTCTGCGGTCCAAAAATGCTCAACCTCTCCGGCGACGACACAACCTACTGGATCGCCCGCCACAAAACCCACCAGCGCGACAACATGTACTACATCGCACACCAAATCGCGCGCCGCCACAACCGGCAAAACAAACCAAAATTTGCCCTCCCCTTAACCCTTCAACAGATCCAGGCCCTCCCACCAGCTCCAGCACAACAACATTACACAGCCAAACCAACACCCACCCTGCGCGCCGAACTGAAGGAGCGTTTCAACCTCGAACCCCGTAACGCCTTTGACAAAAAAGCAATCCAAATTATCAACACCATGTCAAAGAAACAATTAGTCAACATGGCGGTAGAATCCGATGCTAATCTGCGGAGATACGGGACTTATACGCAGCAGCCGACGCAGAGGATGAAGGAGGAGGGGAAGAGGTATAGGATACCGTGTTCTAGGAGTGTGTTTCAGTATGAGGGTGTGAAGGGTTCGAGGGAGGTGACGAGGAGGAGGTATGTGGGGGCTGGAAGGGGTTTGGAGAGGGAGGTAGATGGGTTGAGGGTTTGGGGTTGGGATCCGGTGAAGGTGGTTGGGGAGGGGCTATTTTGATTGATGGATGGATTTGGCGGTTTTTGGGACTCGGTTGGTTGTGGGGGAGTAGAGTGTGTTAGTGAGCATAAGCTCTCAAGACACTAGGTACACATCAGACGAAGCTCAAGGTGGACGTCCGTGGTCCGTGAAATTAATACGCCGCATGACGGGTCTTGCTTGAGTAGCGCTCTATCTTGCCTACTAAAGCAAAATACCCGCGTAATGTGGTTCATACTAAGAGCCAATATATTCTCTCGTTGATAGATTGGGAACTCCGCTCCACGGAACACAGTAGTACACCCTGACACGTGAAAAGGCGAGAACGAACACAGCTTGCCAACAACGACATTATCCTTAAACATATCGATCATACATTCACAAGCAAACACCTCCACAACAGCCCCAACCATCGCTCAAAACAACTCGACCACAACGAACAAAAGAGATTCCACCTAACCATCAACCTTCGTCGCCTGCCGCATGAATATCTGATCCAACCCCCTCTCATCGGCAAAAGCAAGCCGCTTAGCTTGAATATTACGACCGCGCAGCACATGTCTCCCATTCCTTAATCGCTGCTGCGTTACTGTCGTAATGCTTACTACGGCGTCGCCGTTTTGGCTGTCTTGGAGTAGGAGGGGCGTTGAAGTGCCTGTGCTTGTGCTTGTTGTTATCGTTGTCTCAGTGAGATCAGGAGTCTGTGTCCCGGATTTATTTTCTTTCTGCAGTTTTCGTAGACGTTTTGCTTCTTTGCGTGCGCGCCGGTCTTCTTTGCGTTGTTTCTTTTCTGCTTTTCGTGCTGCGCGTTCTTGTGGTGATTCGTTCTCGGATCGTTCTGTTTTGAGCGTTTTTGTTATTACTGGTTCGTTTTCCGTATCGCTTGTTGTGGTTGTGGTCTCCGCGCGTCGAGCTAAGAACATGGCGTTGTTGCCTGATACGAAGTACTGAATTTCGATTTCTCGCGCCTGATCCTCTTGCCATGACACCGTGCAGGTCAAGCCACAGTCGCGTTTGCAAAAGCGTCCTTATGCATGCAGCTATATTGTCTTCCTGTCTTGTGCGTACTTGGTAAGCTATCGCTGTTGCTGACGTGTATCGCAGTCAAATCCAACACTAATTACATGTATATGTATCAGCCAAGACCTCGCACTGTGGAGATCATCTCGGACTATGGAGACCACATTCGACTGCGGAATAGCCACGAACAGTAGGGCGACATAAACGAATACCCCCTGTTGGTTAACCGGCCACCCTTCACTCGGACTAATGTCCATCATTAGAATTGAACAGCACATAAAGTTGGTGATCTACTAAAGTTGCTAGGTATGTTTTACCATGTTCCTGGTAAGTCTTCCACCTGCTCAGAGGACCATCTCGAGTCCAGTACTATAAGTTCATACGATGCCGCTGCGGTTTATGTCCTGTATCAATCACAACAAGCTACTCCATTACCAATACAAGTTTCTTTAATAAGTCACATTCGAGTACCTCTCGCACCTTCCAGACAAGCCATTCCTTAGGCAGGCCCGGTCAAAGCTTTGGCAGTTTCCTACCTCACACATCTACCGACCATGTCCGTCACAGCAGCCTTATACCAAACCTGTCGCTCGCCAAACACTCCAAAGACCATTGCATGCACACCAGAAACATGTTGTCTGGCTAATGGCTTCATGAATTACCTCCCTTCCTTGGCCGGCAATGCTCTCTACATGGCAATCTTCAGTCTCCTGCTCTTTGTCAATCTCCTTTTTGGTATTCGCTACAAAACCACCACGTTCACAATCTGGATGTCACTTGGCTTGATTGGAGAAGCGGTGGGCTACGTCGGTCGCATAATGCTCCACAACAATATCTTCAGTTTCAACGCCTTTCTGATTTACCTTGTCCCTCTGACAATCGCACCGGCCTTCGTGACAGCATGTATCTATCTTTGTCTCGCCCGCATAATATCCATCATGGATCCGAACCTTACCTACACGCGATTGAAGCCCAAGGTATATACCACCATCTTCGTGACCTTCGACTTTATCGCCCTTGTCCTCCAAGGCGCAGGAGGTGGCATCACATCAACAGGAAACGACACCACAACCGACCTGCTAGGTGTTAATGTCATGATAGCCGGCCTCGCCTTTCAAATATTCTCCTTGGTGGTTTTTATCGCCCTCTGCAGCGACTTTGCATGGCGATTCTACCGCGCATCCGGCACCGGCTCGGCCCCGTCCAGCGGCCCAATGTTAGAGAATAACTCTACCTATGTCTTACTCGACAAGAACGAGACCAGTATTTCTACCACTCCAACCCTCGCAACGTTAGATCATGTCCGCCGCAGTCGGATGTTCAAAGGATTGATACTCGCACTAGCTTGCGCTACGATACTCATCCTTATACGCAGCTGCTACAGACTTGCAGAACTTCGGGGAGGTTTTCACGGCACACTTGCTAACAACGAAGTACTCTTCATGATTCTTGAGGGTCCGATGATCATTATCTCTGTTCTGCTACTGAACGTTTTCCATCCAGGGTTTAGTCTCGGTAAGCACCATCTGTGGAATATGAAAGCATTTCAAAGTCAGATGAAATAGAGGGATTGCATGTATACAGAGAGCGAATCAGAAGGACGTATTCGATCCTAGACGGCGGGAATAGCGATCAAGAGTTGGTACTCTACTGCTTTAGCGAGTGCATGTGTTTTTTCGTTGGAAGCTCATTGTTTTCTGTGGGAAAGTGAGCATAGAGTCAAACTGATGGCCTCGTACTGTACGCTCGGCTGTTGAAGTTTAGGTATAAAAAATATTATTTTGGTTAGAAAGGTCGAAAGAAAAAATGAAACAAAAAATGAAAATCCTAGTTACAGGACGAGGAGAGGAATACACTATATCAAAATAGTCATTGCTGAATTGCTAGTATAAGTCAACCTCCTCAGCCATGTATTAACGCATGCCTACCTGTAGCTTCATTCATAAAGAGACGCCAAGGAAGATTAAATGATCGCCTAGCTTCCGCCCCGTTAGTTATCATCATCTACCGAGCTTTAACTCTTTCCTTCGCACTTCGACGCGCATGGCGATAAGAAACGGCCAATCGATACGCCCGCACCCTAATTTACGAATAAAATTATTTCGAGTAGTTGATCGTGTTACAACACTTCAAAGTCCATCATAGACGTCCAACAACACAACCTGTCGAACCTGCACTCTCGACTCCTCTGCCTAAAATCTTGAACATCTCACCATGGGTCTTGCAGAACCTAGAAAGCAAGCGCACCCACCCATCCACCCCAAAACCTACAACTAACCTTCTCCCTCACAGACGTATAAAACTCTCCCACGACCCACGCAACACAACATGGACCACAGACACCACCTCCGTAGGCCACAAACTAATGCTCCAATCCGGTTGGAAACCCGGCACAGCCCTTGGCGCCAGCTCAATATCAACACCCGCCTCCGAAGCCTCAGCAGCCAAAGTAAAAATTGCCGTTAAAGACAACACACTCGGTCTCGGCGCCTCTCTCAAAAGTAATAACGTCGAACACCAACGTACAGGTCTAGATGCTTTCCAGGGTCTCCTAGGCCGTCTCAACGCCAAGGATGCTGCAGAATTGAAAGCTGTAGAAGAACGGATCGAGAATAAAAAGCTCATGATGTTTGCGCAGGGACGTTGGGGCGGTATGGTATTCGTGCCCGGTGGGAAACTAGTACAGGAGGATCCAACGAAACAATTAAAGAAACCGGAATCGGATGCTGCGGATGATACACAGAAGACCGAGCCCGACACTGCAACAAGCGACACGGAAAACGAACCAGTAATAACAAAAACGCTCAAAACAGAACGATCCGAGAACGAATCACCACAAGAACGCGCAGCACGAAAAGCAGAAAAGAAACAACGCAAAGAAGAC
>Ga0181459_100295_pt1 | contig 10953 bp, 9 predicted proteins | sample InSIn2SAF170_FD_119060 | JGI IMG/M metagenome (GOLD analysis project Ga0181459, IMG submission 119060) | Clean room microbial communities from NASA Spacecraft Assembly Facility at Jet Propulsion Laboratory, Pasadena, California, USA -... ...
AGTAGATATAGAGAGAAGAGATGAGAGTCCAATGCTGGGTGCGGTGGCGTTTGGTTCGGCTGCAGGATGTACAAGCAGTCGTTGAGGACGATGAGTAGCGCTATGACGATCGACTGGGAGACTTCGATGCCGTTGATGCCGGCCAGGATGTTGATGCTGTTGGGGCAAAACATGGAGATCGCGGCCATGTAGGCGTAGTAGAGCCAGCCGAGGTCGAAGAGCTCGCCCAGGTAGGGACGCAGAGGCGTGGGGATTACGATCCTGGTGACCCCAAAGTCGACAAAGTAGACGGTTAGCATGGGGATGGAGGCAAAGGCCGGAATGAAGAGCTTGTGGCGCCAGCGGATGTCGAAGAGGTCGTCGCCGATACCAAGTAGGACGATGGCCTGGAGGGTGATGATGGCCGAAAGGTACGATGCGAGCTGTGACGAAGCATAAGCGTGATCCGGTCGCGGCAGTCATACAAGTTGTATACCTTGTTGTGCGGAAATCTGTGGAGGAAGAGTCCCGTCTCCACGTGCTGGACCTCCAGGACGAGGTCTCGATTACCTCCACCAGATGTTGCAGCTACAATGTCTTTGTAGAACGGGAATGGTATGAAGATGATTATAGCGAGGAGGTACACCACAGCGCAAACCGCGCCCATAGTCTCTGGACTGGTTGCGAGTGAGCATGTTTCTGTCGGGGCAATCAAACGAGAGTGCCTACATTTCGCCATTTCTCGTCTTGCACATATCTCTGCCCTTGAGCCCAGCTCGAATGAAGGTGTCGCCCAGCCATCGTATTAAAGCGTAAGTGAAGGAGAACGCGATTCCGCTAAACGCGAGTGATGCAATGAGTGGCTCGCCGTCGCCCTGAAATGTGTTTACAAGGACTGCAAAGCACGCCGCGGACAAAGACAGCAGAGTCCATGTCTCCCTCCTGCTCAAGCGACCAGACATGATTTTCTGACGACGTCCGCCAGCTTCATTCAGAAATTCAGAAATTCAGAAAGACGTGTCCAAAAGATCACCGACCAAGGCACGCTAAACCCAACATGGAGAACGTGGATCCAATACAGAGAAGCCTAAACGCCGTGACTAAAAAGCTTCAGAAACCCAGCTTCTTGAAGAACATCAGTGCAAGCCGCCTCCCTTCGCAAGCAACTTCAGAGGGTCCTGCCTCTCCGACAGAGCTTCACTCGTACAGGATCAGAGCGCTTGCGTCTCCGCTAAGCTTCGGCGGAAAACCTAGGCCAGCTGGCTCGCAACGACGCCGGCCAATTCTTACGCATGCTACCTCGGTGTTGACTGGAGACCACTATGATGGGCTAGGTCAACCCCTTCCCGAAGGACTTCCTCACTCGATCGAGGAGCTCGAGAGCTTCTTCTTACTCTGCTGCCAAGCTTGGACTAGGATGGCTGCGGAGCGTGGCTTCCAGACCTTTTCCCATGGTCATCAGGATCTCGTCCTTGCAGTAGACTTCAACTTCTACGGCACCCGCATGGTCACAGCTTCATCTGATCACCGGCTGAAGGTCTGGGACAGAAAGGACGACACTTGGTCGCTCGTCGACACCTGGAGAGCCCATGACGCTGAAATCGTCGATGTAAGTCACTGGATCCAGGCCGCGAGCATCACATTATTAGCCGTTCAATGTCCCGCCGCGTCATGTATGCAACTTATCCTATGAAAGTTGCAGTCCGCAGGGTTATACAGCGAACCCATGTCATGTTCCAATGCCTGTTGAGATTCGCTGCCAGACCATGCGCTACTGCTGGACTGTTTTAACGCAACAAACTAGGTCAAATGGAACGGACCCTTCATGGGCGAGGTACTCGGGAGCATTGGCGAAGATGGCAGATTCAATCTCTGGGAAGAAGACCCTACCGAGCCACCAAACTCAGGCCTCCGCTTCAAGCGCGTCTACTCGCTTCCTTCTGAGACCAAAGTCCCCTTCATGTCTCTAGACTTCAAGAACATCATGCACGAAACCTATCTCGCGCTCATCACCCGCGATGGCTATCTCTCAGTCTACGAGCCTGTCGATCAAGACAGTTTCTCCGAATGGAAGGCAATAGCTGAGACTTTTGTCTGCCCTACGCCGTCACGCCAGGAGGAGACCAGCTTCAAAGTCTGCTTCCACCGCGAAAAGCTACCCTGTTGGAAGGCCATCATGGCCGGACTGGATCGCAAAGCACTCTCCTTGGCCGTGGCCGCCATGGACGTCGTCAAAATCTACCGCCAGAACAGCAAAGACCGGAGATTCTACGAAGCAGTCGAACTGAAGGGCGCCCGCGACCTCATTCGCGACGTCGCATGGGCCAATGGCTCTATGCGGGGGTTCGACGTCATCGCAGCTGCCAGCAAAGACGGCGCGATCCGGATCTACGAGCTGCATACGCCGCAGCCAGTGCAAGCCGCTGATGCGGGAGAAAGTGCGCCAAGCTCTTCTTCGGCGTCGGAAGTCACTGTCTCTCCGCGACGCGCTGGCAAACCGGCTCCATCGGGAATTGGTGCCGGTTTGGCTGGCGCATCACGAGCAAAGGAGGGTACGCAGGAGAATGACAAGCACCCCGGCCGAATCAAGCATATTGTGAAGCTCGTTGCGGAGCTGACCAAGCATCATGGTGCTGTGTGGCGGCTCAGCTTCTCTCAGATGGGTGAGTGACCAAGGGTTTCCCTCGTGCTTCAAACTCACTGACTCGCCCACTCACAGGCGACCTTCTGGTCTCGACTGGTGATGACGGCACCATCAAGACATGGAAGCGGGCCGTCAACAACCAGTGGCTCGAGTATGCTGAGATCGATGCATCAATGGAGCAGTAAGCTGCTTCTCGGTTGGTAGAGGGTGGTGAGTCGCTTCAGTTGCCGTTTTGTCACATTCACAGCTGGGCGTCTCTGCATTTAGATGTAGATCTCCTCATGTACGGCTGTCAGCGGGTCAGCAGCCGCCTGGGTGGGCGACTTGCTTTGCAATACTTTATTACATAGACCGTCATGTTAGGAGTTATTGCAGATCTGGGCGTCACTTACATGTCTTGAAACTAGACATCGTGCTACATTTGATAGCCCCTTGCGCTGTACAAAAGCATCTCTGAGCTGAGCGTGCAGATGGAAGAGCTGAGTGATCGAAGAAGACCTCAGGACACACCTTCCACATAACGCGTTGTCGGAAAGGGACAACACGTCCCTCGCTCTGAAGTTACTTTCACTCTCTTCCTCCTGGACTCTTTCCAGATTATACCTCCGCAATGGTTATGCTCTAATGTAGACAAAAGGCAGAGCAACTTTCGATTACCCAGGTCTTTAACTAGCTTCATTAAAGTCTTTCGTCTGACATCCATGTGATTCTGGTGCGGAGGTGGGTTGCGATTCCGGTTGCGTCCACGTTGCATTCCTCCTAGTCCGCACCAAGAAAAAGCACCCTTGATGCTGAGCCACTATGGGGATCAAACAATAGGCGTTTTGTAGCCCTTCAGGACAACGTAGTCAACGCAGCGATGCGCCGCAAAGTCTGATCTGACAGAATGGCATCGCAACATCTTCTGTGTCTGACATGAGGTCCGCACTAGCACCGTTCGTAGAAGGCGCGATCCGGTCCGTAGCACTAGCCCTGTTCGAAGCGCGCAGCTCTCTGGAATGTAACTCCCGTTCCAGCGCCCCCAAGCCCGACCGCATCGCCCAGCCACACACGACTATGCCGGACGAGGAGGATGCCGTCACACCAGTCATTCACATTACTACTCCGGACAGCCCTCGGAAAAGAGACATCTTTAAACGTTCGGTGCGCAGGAAATTCGGACGCAGACCATCGATATCGACACAGCGAGCTTATATTCATCCGCTTGAGGAGAGTCCGGGAAGGCGCATGCGACATACAGACGATTACCTGACCGAAAGAAACCCCAATCCGAAGACTGGATTGATTACTCCTGAGGTCGTGAGCGCAAATAGCAGCACATTAGAGATTACGGACATGCCTACACCAGAGTCGCCTGGTGCGGCTTTGGCACTACGAGTACCAGCGGCGTACGGCGATGTGAGGAGACCGAGGCAGAAGCATCGCTGGCGGGCGAACAAAGACGGATGGTACTACGTGGAAAGGAGCCCGTCACCTGCCATTAAGGTTATCAGAGGAACCTCGTCCAACTCCAGTCAAGAGAGTTTTCACTCAGACCGCTTCGCTATTGTTACTCCGGCTCTGGACGAGCCCCGGAACACCTTTGCGCCGGAAGCAAGAATGGTAGAGCAGGTTGCGGCCTACGAGCACTACGCACGCCGAGCTAGGCTGAGTCAAACGGGTAAGTATCTCATACAGCCTCCACGTCTCATCATTGTAGTGAGCTTTATATCGGCAGTCCCTGTGGCTCTGCACAGGAAAAAAATCTGATCCGAGAACCTCGTCCTTCGCCTTGTACATCTACTGACCAACAGCACCAGGCATCGAGACCCGCCGCGTCTCCCTGATCGAAAACATCATAAGCACCATGCCCGGCGCTCTCCCCCTCGACACCGTCCCCTCTCCCCCCCTCGCAGAGCTAGACGGTGCACCGCCTTCAGCCCCAGCCACCGACCGCCGACCCTCAATCCGAGCGGCCGCCATCCCTCGAAAACCAGTCCCCTCACCGGTAACCATCGCTCCAGCGCCAGTATCTACGCCTTCAGCACCAGCACCCACCCACGCCCTCAAACCCTCCTGGTTCACCGGTCCCAGCGGCACAGCCGTGCCTCCCCTCTCCCCCGCCAACCCTTCCGGCGCAACCCCCACATCAACTCCCTCCAGCGCGTCTCAAGCGCCGCAACCGGCCGCAGTGGATGCCCGCCTGCGCGGGTCAGGCGCGCGGAGGGGCGCAGTCATTGCCACGACACCTGTGCCTGCTCCTCCCGTTGCAGTTTCTGCTCCCGTTCCACCGATGAGCAGGAAGACGCGGACGCCGCTGTTCGGGGGGCCAATCGTCTCACCTTCTGCCGAGGCGGCCGTTACTGCGGGACGGAGGGCGATGGGCGCCATTCCTACTGAACGCGCCAGAATCGACAGCGCGCCAGCGACGACGGCCGCGGCATCGGTATCAGCAGCAACACCGGGGACGTCTTCCTCGTGCGGTGTGGATCTCTTTCAGGATGCGAGAAGGCATGCGGTTAGCGTGTTCAAGGCGCTGCTGGCGTTCTATCTCCTGCTGTGTTTTTTGCATGTTGTTGATGCGGTTAGAGAGGCTGCTTGGAGGGTTAGTTGGCCGGCTAGGGGGGTTGTGATGGTTGTGCGGTTGCTGGTTTTTGGGTGGGGGAGTGGGTAAGGGGGTTGAGGTTGTAGATTGAGTAAGGGATACAATATTGTTGACTCGCACGTGGTGATCGTTTCGGATTGGAGACCGCGCGGGATTGAGGCAGGGGGGCTGCATTGCTGCGACAGTCTTGCCTCTCGTGAGCAGTCAATGGAGTTGATCGAAACGGCTTTCTGACGTAACTTGATGAAGTAACCGCGCTTTTGGCAACGCCTTGATGCCTGCCCATGCGCCCTGAACGCCATCAATGCCTGATCTCCTCTCTTGACTAGGCAATGAAGCCCTGAACGCACAAACGCCAGCGCCACTCCAACACCACCATCCTTCACCTCGGCCCATCCTTCCCCCACCCCTTCGCCCTCATCCCCTCCTCAATCGCACCCCACAAGCCCTCCACAACCTCCCTATCTCGCCAGCGCATACTCGTCCCCTGGGCCTGACTCCACTTATCGATCTGGGCCGCCGTGACGCCCCTACCCCATCCCTTCACCACCGCGGGGACATCCTCACCCCTCCACCCAACATAAATCCCCAGCGCGTGGCTGAACAGCTCGGCTGGCTGGGTCCACTTGTAGCTCTTGAACTGCCACGTCTGGCCCGTGGTGAAGACGGCGACGACGCGGTCCCAGTAGTCCGGCTTGAACTGCTCGGTGCCGTCGACGATGATGAAGCGCAGCGGGCGGTTCGGATCGATGCTGGGGAGGAGCCGTGTTATGTGTAGGATATTGGCCGCGCCGGAGGAGGAGTCCGGGGGGACGTAGAGACCGTCGACGAGGAAGGACTTTACGTTGCTCATGCGCAGCAGCGAGGACGCGGAGGGGGAGAGCAGGATTATGGGCTCGATGCGGCGGCCGGGGCGCGCGGTGGGCTTCTTGAGGTTGGAGACGAGGGCTGGGTTTGGCGCGCTACTGCTTGTGGGGACTATGGGACCGGAGGGGCGGGGGCGCGTGCGGGAGAGGAAGGCTTCGGCGTGTTTGCGGACGTGGGAGAAGTCCTGTCAAGTTTGAGCTGTCAGAATATCGCGCTAGCGGTACGGAGGGTAAAGGTGGCTGGAAATTATCTTGGAACACACCGTGGGTTTGATGCCTCGCAAAATGCTGTTGCTATCCCCAAGCCGCCGCTCACCATTGTATATCTCAGCGAGCCGCGGATCCGCTTGTTTCGGTCCTCGAGCCGCGGCGCCTGCGCTCGGTACAGTCGCTATACCGCCCACAGTCCCGCTCGCGATGTCAGCTGCCCCTCCTGCTTGCGCAGCAGCGATCGCAGCTTCGCCAGCCAACGGCTTGATGTTCTCGCTCTCATCTGACTGGCCCTCTAGCCACTGGATGAGGTCCAACTTCTCGATGAACACCAGGTTCTGCACCCTCCCGCCCAGCCCACCCGGCGCCGAGAGCTCCTCATTCAGCTTCTGGGTCGCTGCGAGGTAGTCTGGGATGGCGGTGTTCTTGTTCTGGTACGCGAGGAGCACGGAGCGGAGGTCGACGGGGTTGCCATTGGAGAGGAAGCGGGTAGGCGTGTCAAGGGGAAAGGAGCGGTGCTGGTCGTTGTGGTTGAACTGGAGGTGGGTGGCTTTTGCGAGGTTGGGTTCGGCGTCGGTCGCTTTCGATGCGTCGGCGGAGGTCGTTGGGATTGGGAGGACTTCGGCGGTTATGGCTTGTCTGAGATTGGCGAGAGGATCTTCTGTCTCTGTTGTTGCCATTGCGGCGGGGCTGCGCGGGTGGTGGGAGTTTGGAGTTATGCCCAGATAATGGAGTTCAAACTTGCGGACGCGAGGTGTCGTCGAAGAACGCGGGCTTGGCGCGTTCCTCCAATTCAGTGAAGCTTCGTCGGGCTAGACAAATGCACAACATCACAGTCCGCCGTGTTGGCCACGGGGCTAGCAGGATCTCGCGGTGAAATTGCCGGGTACCATCGTGGTGCTTCGACCACGGCACATGCTATCACAACCTGTTCTGGGAAGCATCACCCGGCTCATAATTGTTAACTGGCAGTGTAAACCCGGATCGCTGGCGATCGCAATCTTCGTTTGAGATTATCAGTTATGGGATGCTTGTAGTGTGGATAGTAGACAGATGAGCCACAAACGGTTTGCGCTACATTAAGCGCGTGTAGATGTCTCTACGAAAAGCAAGGGGTATATGACGCCAGCAATGCGAAGCAAAACGTGAAGAAAATTGTGCAATGCGAGCTCCACTGTCGGGCTAAACGCAGATCCCGACATATAGCAACGCTGGACGCCCAACCGTTGGTCAAGGAGCAGACGCCGTGCAATATACAATCCATACAGCCCTCCCACTAGCTCGCCTGACTGCGCAAGGAGACTGCGGTCCCCAAGAGTGAGATCACCGCTTCTTGATCGGGGTCCTCAGTAAGCCTTGCCCCTGGCTTTTCATCCCCTCCATCTCCCCATTCAGCCGCTGCTTCTTCCTCATGATCTGATCATCTCGCTCGGCAACCTCGTCTTCCAGCTTGCCTGCCAGCTTTCTCTTCTCCCGCCTCAACTCCTTCATCTTCTTGATGAGGCCACCAAATTGCTCGAGGAACCAGTCGCCTGCATCTTCCCATTCGTCGATGTTGAGCGATGCAAAGAACTGCTCCTGTTGTCTTTGGTCTAGCTGGCTGTGTGCATGCGCAAGGCGATCTGGCAGTGGAGCAGCGACCTTCTCGGGCGGGAGGACGGGCTCAGGGGCCCGGGGGTTGTAGTCGAATGACTCGGCTTGGAGGTCTGCGTATGGCATGTTGTACAGAGCTGGAGTGTCGTAGTCAAACGGTGGTCCTTCCGGCTCCTGCTGACTAGCTGTTTGCTGGACCTCGGACTGTTGAGGTTGTGCAGCATATCCGTTCAGGTGTTGGGGGACTGCCTGCTCGCCGGTGGATGGTGCGGAGTTCGGTAGCTCCACAGGCGGCGGAGTGAAGTGCACGTGTGGTTGACTTTCACGCTCGACCTGACTATATGTAGGCGGTTGGCTGGCAGGTGGTTGACTGACGTTCCGAGCTGATGCTAGCGCAGTCTGCGGCCTGGTGACTGCAGCTTGAGCCGGAACTCCACGGACAGGTATGGTGGGTTGTGAGCGCGTCTGCTGTCGCAGAGCTGCACCTTGTTGGAACAGGGGCGGTCGCCCTAGTGAGCTCAGCGGTTGCTGTGGCGGTCTGAAGGGAGTATTCGATGGAAAGGCTCGTTGGCCTGCGGCCGGCTGCCGCATATGTGGTTGCTGTTGTCTCTCAGGCGACGGAGAAAACTCTTCTTCTGCGTTCGTATCTGACAAAATCTGCACGACTTGGTCGGCACCATTGACAGTCTCCTCGTCGTCCAAACGGCCGGACGTAGTGGTAGGATATGAGTTGTCGTGGGTCTGGAAGACATCCTGGGGAGCAAATGGATTGATGTGTCCGGTCTCCAAGCCGCCTTGCTGTGCAGCGTGCATGTGGGCGACGGTTTGGCCTAACATAGCTATCATGCCTTGCACGTGTTGAGAGACAGCCGGATTCTGATCGTATCCCTCCACCACGCCTTCTTCATCTTCGCTCCCTGACTCTTCACCTTCATCCTCGTCCTCCTGTCCTTCATTCTGGTAGGGTTCGACTTGACTATCTTCAACCTGTACCTCACTGATAGTTGTGCTCTCACCGTAGCCCTCAAAGTCAGTATCGAAGTTGTCACCAGGCGCGTCACTGTTGTAGACGGTGACTTCAACATGCTCTCGTTTTACCACAACAGGCCTGGCCGGCGGTCCCATCAAGCCGGCCCGAGCATCCTGCTGACGAAGGTTACGAGCTTCGGGAATTGTCCGCGGAAGCTGGACTTTTGCACCCTGAGCAGCCTGTCGCCGAGACGCCAACACGTTTGGGACTTGGTGTTGAGGCACTGGGCTGCCTGTTCGACCGCCTCGCTGCGCGAATGCCTTCATCCCTCAAGATGGACGAACCGTTGTGTTCTTAGCTCTCGGTGGATGAGAGAAGGATGATATCGCGTTGGAGACGCGTCGTTCAATTAAGCACGTGAGGTGGTCTTCAGCGATTGGCTTACCGCATATCGATTCGATTAGATAAGATACGCCTACCGAAACCGGCATTGACGTAGCTCAACACCATGCCGTCTATCACCACTTCTTTCCTCCGCCCGCCCGACCGCTTCAGTAACCCCTTTCTCATCCTTACTTGCAGGTGCAATGCCAGATGTAGTGCAAGGCACAGGTCTTTACGACCTCCCTAATGAGGTAAACCCGTCACAATCCCTCCAATACACCTCCCTGGTCCACTATCCTCTCCCCATACTAACACCACCACAGCTCCTCCTCCACATCCTCACTCCCTTCCCAACCCTCGACCTCCTCGCCCTAACCACTCTCTCCCACCGTATCCACGCCCTAATCCTACGCATTTTGCACAACCGGCTCCTGCTGGCCGCGAACCTTCACGACCACACCCTGCTGCTAGAATGCTACCACCCTTCCGCCAAGCTCACCGAGCCGCCCCTCTTCTGCACCTACCTCGGGACGCCCGGGCTGGACGACGCGCCTGAGGTCTACCTCTCGCCCCGTACCAGCACCAGCACCAGCACCAGCACCAGCAACGACGCCCCCACCGGCGCCCTAGCCACAATGCACAGCTTCTACTCCGCCTTCCGCCCCCACCGTCGTGCTCCTGCGCAGGGACTTGCAGTCCGGCGGCACCCGGCGGGCGATATCCCCGGCAGCCGCACGCACCCCTCATCCTCAGCGTCGCAGTCCCGCCACCGCAAGACGGGCGACGGCAGCTCGGCTGAGGAGCTAGTGCGGCAGCTAGTCTCGCTAGACTCGCACGAGCTGTTCACGCAGCTGTGCGCGCAGATCCACCTCACGAAGCTCGGGCCGAGGAATGGGCTTTTTCGGTGCTTTGTTGAGGTCGAGGAGGGGGTTGTGAGGGTTTGGAGGGGGTGGTTGAGGGATAGGGCTGTGGGTGGGGAGGAGGGGGGAGGGAAGGGGAAGCAGCGGGAAGGGCTGGAGGAGGTGCGGGTGGAGAAGGAGGGGATTCTGTGGGTTAAGCCGGGTGAGAATGTTGGGCTAAGGTTTAAGGTCAGGGAGAAGATTTTTAGGAGGGAGGTGCCGGTGCTACTAAGGGTGGATGAGGAGGTTGCTGTGACGTATGAGATTGAGTATGAAGGTAAAGTTTTCGAATTCTCGTGGGCAATCTGCAAATGCATGCGGGCTGACTTGATGTTAGAACTCCTCGTTAGGACGTCGCATCTACTCCTCAGCCTTGAGAAATCTCTCATCCAGCTGGACAACACTTCTGGTAAGGCCGTTGTGTTCGGATCCTTCGGTTGAGCCTCCACACGCAAACTTACATCAGCAGCTTTCATATCCTGGAGGCTTCGTTCCTGATCGAGTCATTCGCAAGTTTATAGGCCTATACCACTGGTCGAAGGGAGGTGGCGCGTTGATGCGATTTCGCCTTGATATCCGTGTTTCATCATTTGGGTGGTGTGGGTCTGACATTTTGTATAGCAGGTCTGTTGTCGTTAGATGTGATTGTAGATAAAGTTAGAAATCAGCACTAGCAAGTTTCTTCAACTATATACATTGCATACCGCTACGACCGCGTGCATTTTATCGCGTGTGAAACCTAGGAACCCAACAGAACATTGCAGACATCCACCATGCAGATTCCCATGCAAATTCCCATGCTCACCACTCGAGCGGCTCCTCCT
>Ga0181459_100297_pt1 | contig 10948 bp, 8 predicted proteins | sample InSIn2SAF170_FD_119060 | JGI IMG/M metagenome (GOLD analysis project Ga0181459, IMG submission 119060) | Clean room microbial communities from NASA Spacecraft Assembly Facility at Jet Propulsion Laboratory, Pasadena, California, USA -... ...
CCGCTGTCGGCTGTGGAGGATATACCCCTGAAGTACTTGGAGTAATATAGTACATACCTATCGATTCAACACCTTTTGGTCCTTGGACTTTGGAAGAATAGCTTCGTGTTACTTGAATGGAACATCAGTATCTTAGTATTATGTCTACATTGTTTCTTCCTAGATTTCGAAAAAGCACTAGATCTCCGAAGTACGTTGATCAAGATTTCGCTATGCGCGCTTAGACGTCGCGATATAGACTTCCTTTAGTAATTCTCGATTTAGAGTAGGGCAGTGGAAGCATTCGCTAACGACAGTGGAAATGTCGTTGTGGATGGATATGCAGCTGGATGCAAGACATGCGAGGTACGTATGACTGTTTATGGAGATGCGCGAGGCGCGGTGGAGGCGGTGAAGATGTGCTTCTGGAGAGCGTGGGGAAGATCTGGCAGGGCAAGTGTAGCTTAAGGGCCTAGGCGTAGAAATATGACAGCGGATGGAACGACCGGTGAGACAAAATTACACAGCTGTCAATTTTCTGGTTTTCCAGATGTTTGGCAACAAGCAATTGTGCATCATGGGATGGCGTGATTGCATTGCGGGGTAGGATAGGTATAGGAAGCGAACAGACTCATGTCGTTAATCCGTGACAAGAAATGGCAAATTGTAGAGTTTTCAAGTTTTGCAAACACATTATCCATATCAAGTGCACGTCGAAAGAAAGGATGGAAGAGTAGATGATTGTTCAGTTCTACTACTACACTAAATAGTACCATGTGCAATTATGGTTGCACAGAAAACACTTTTCCGCCAACGCCTGCTGGAGTCTCAAAAGTAGCAAGAGGAGCGACCCTGGTGCTCGACTCAAGCCGTCCAGTCCTGATCCGATACAACACCGCGCTGTGAATTCCTGGAATTACACAAAAAGATAAGCTTGAGAAAGTCGACCATGTACGCTAAAGAAGTAAAGGAAGGAAGGTTTCAACGCTCGGAGAGTGAATAGAAGGATGTAAGGACCAAAAGGTGTTGAATCGATAGGTATGTACTATATTACTCCAAGTACTTCAGGGGTATATCCTCCACAGCCGACAGCGGCAATCCATTTACTTTTCAACAAAAGGAAATTCGTGACAGATCCGATCGGCCGTTGTGGAGATATCAAAGGTAGGGGATTTCAGATTGCGTGCTGGAGAAACGCTCAGAGATTCAAGGTTGCATCTTCATCGTCGATGCGAGCAATGTCGTAATCCGCAATGTAAGTTGGTGGAGAGACAGGGACATCCTCGTACATGGGAGGCTGCTCCTCATCCCATGCGATGCCCATACCAGAGCGCTCGGTCAGGATAAGGTGGAATTGTGTTCGGAGCACGCGTGCAGCGCCTGTTGGTGTTGATTGGCTCAGCTTCTTCAGCGGAGCCCACTCTTCGGCGACGACCATTTCGATGACCAGGTTGTGCTTGACTGACATGCCGCTCGGGCTTTCCATGTCGCACAGCGGCTTCAAGGCCATGTTGCAGGCGGCGCGGAACTCAGCATCGATGTTTCCCTGCTCGAAATCCGTCTTCCAACCGTGCTTGACTTCCTCGTTCGCAATGACGCGGACTTCTTCGTGAAGCACGCCCTTGCCCTCTCCGCCTACTTTGTTCGTATGCTTAGCGCAGGCTGGAGCAACAAATTTCTGCGTCTCTTCGATACGCCAATTAAGTTTGCGTAGCTTCCATCGTGTCTGTGCGTCGGGCTTGTTTAGCACGATTCCGGAAAGGCGCATCTCAACAGGGAAGTCGCCAATGGGGTGGATGATGGGAGGGAGCTTTACGGAGGCGGTGAGATGGGTGGGAGGGAAGATGCGAACTGAGTGCTTTTCATTTCCTGGGAAGATGGCACGCTTGATATCGAGAGTACGGTTGTACTTGATCTTGTCGCCAGTTGACGTGGTCGCGACAGCGGAGAGGTAATAGTCGAGGATGGCAATGTTCCCATGCGTGGTCACAGGCAGGTGGCCAGGGAGCAGGTGGCTGAAGGGGAATGGGTGCGTGCCATGGCGCAGCGATACTGGAGCTTTGAGGAAGTTCCACTTGTGGATCTCGGTGGTCTGACTGGCGCACTCGGGGCAATGCGGGGCAACGGGCTTCTTTGTGGTGACGATAGCGAGTAGGGTCATTTCAAATGTCTCGAGGGTAACGTGAGGTTCTGTCACGTTGACCTTGAGCTGGCCGGAGAAGAGAGCGCCGCTAGAGGACGAGGGCGCATTGTAGAAGACGACGGGCGGCGACTCGACCTCCATGTTCAGGTTGGCAGCCTTTTTGGGCTCCATCTTGGGACTTTTCTTATCGGCGTGGTGTCGGCCACCGATGCTGTGGCGCTTGAAGGCATCCATGACTAACGACTCTTGGGATTTGTTTTGGGGATTGGTGGGAGGTTCGACCGAGTAGACTGGGGGGAAGAGTGGCGGGTGGTGCTTCTTAATGGTGTCGACTTTGGGCGATGACGGAGTGGCCCTGACAAGGGACAGTAGGCGACCTGGCATGGCTGACAAAGGCGCAGAATCCGGGGAAGGCAGCGGCGTGCAGCAGGAAAATTTCTCCTAGGACTGCTGGGCCAATGGTGTAGCAGCGGGCCAGGGAGGCGATATGCGGGCCTCTGTGTAGACGAACGCAACTACGAGTTGATCTTATGCGAGTTCAATTGATGAACAAGATGTTGCGGCAGGAACATGTTCTTCTGGCAGAAGTAGGGCTCCGAGTTGTTCAAGAGGCTCGGGGCGTGTAAGGTCTTTGTAGTGAAAGGGCCTGGCATTTACATGATGAAAACTCATGACTGGATCTCTTTCACTGTGACGCGGTAATGGCATAACCAAGCTTTCTGCCCAGCGCGCTAGGCCTGACGCAGCAATAACATTCTGCATCGTCGCTGCAGTTTTCGGGTCAGGAGGGAGGGCGCACGGACCCGGCGCACAAGCTCGTGATCGCCTTCCAGGAAGCGACACAGTGTCTGGCCGTCGTGCTGCTCTGTGCCTGTGGGGACAACGACGGCAGCTTTCAGCTTGCCTTTGCGTGCCAACGCTCTCTGTTGCATCTCCCGCGGTTTGCGCCCTTGGCTGGCTGACTGCTGCTGACGGCCAGCACCTCAGAAGGCCGGATGCGTCTTCTCTGATGACCGACGCCGCGTGTTGGTCTCCTCACCCTGCCAACAGCTGTACCTCGCCGACGGCCGTCCATCAACACCTGCATGCCACGACTCTGGGGATGCAGCGCCGGCACAGCGTTGCCGCTGGCTAATTGCCTCATAATGACCCTGCTGCCGCACCATGGCTGTGTCTTTCCCCGCAAAATGGCGTTCTGCCGTCCCAATATGGCGATGCTGGACAGGAGCATCCAGCATCTCCACGGCCCTGTCACAGTCCTCATATGCTGCCCCTCGTACTTGAGGGCGGCCGTCGTCTCCGCTCGTGCATCTGGTGACTGCTCACCATGGCCCTGGTTACTGCCTGCTTTGTTCTTTGGTAATAGCACAACCACCCTCGTAAGGCATTGTTCGAGGCCTCGTCCCCATTCACAATGGCAAGCTATATCGTTAGGTAATGCGTCCGAAAATTTTACAGTACCATGGACCAATGCACGAGGTTGCCCTCTGCCCGTGGCCTGAGTCACCTCAACCCCTTGCCGATTTCCACACTTCGGCCTCCTGGCTGTGTACCTTGCTGTGCCTGGCATGCCACGCTCAGGTAAGAGAATCCACACGTTGAGGCGTCCAGGCGCTTCCACCACAGCTCCTTCAATACTCCTTACTCGACCATTACTCGATCATTACTCGACCGCAACTGCTTTGAGCTCCGATTCTGTGCCGGTCGCGGATTTTTCGTCGAGTTCCGTCGGAGAGGCCCGACGGGGTAAATGTATCCGAAGAGAACTCGATCAAACTCCGTCACTGAAATCTCACGATGGTTCGCTTATTTTTGGCATCGCGTCAATCGATCAGAGCTCCATGCCCGATGCGGAAATAAAAAAGCAAACTCTGCATGGTCATCACTGACTTCATTGTGACTCCAACGGTGTTGCAAGTCTACTAAGTGGATATTTTTCCGGTCTTGGGTTCCATAGCCCGTCGTGGCCACTACGTTGCTCATTCCATCGCGGCATGGTATCTCAGCATTAGGCATGGCGAAATGCTGGCTGCTGCTTGCATCATGATTACTGCGCGATTTCACCATTCAGCATACCCACAACGCCATCACTGACGGTTCACCGCTTTTTAGGGTTTTCATCACTCCCCTCCCAACTGATACATGCCTTCAATAGGAGTTACCACCACATGAAAAGCACGCAGACGTTGATGTGTCCAGTACGGTACGGGATGGAGCACCCTTCCGCTCACCAATCACGACCTCGCGCAGCGAGACTTGGTAGTTAAGTCTTGGCTCAGCCCTAAAATGCTTATACTTTTATGTCTCACTCTAGTATTGAACGTTGAAAACGAAATAATTCCTGTTCACTCCGTACCTGCTTCCGTTTTTCTGACGTACTTCGTACGACCAGCTCATCTAGCAAGCCATGATATTCTTCACTGCACCATCCCACACCGGACCACCCGGCGCAGTATACTTCGACTGTCCCTGTTGAATCTTCCATAGCTCGGTCAATATCCCGTCCCTATCATCAGGATTATATGCGCCCGGTAACGCAACCCCCTTCGGCAGCTCCTGCGTACCACCGCCACTGACCCTAATCTGCGTACAAGACGGGTAAAATTGCGCGCCCATCCTCTTACCAGCCACATGCAGACCCAGAATCTCATGGCGAAGGAGGTATTCGCCGTTAGCGATCGTCGGCGGAATCGTGACGGTCCACGAGGCGCCGTTGCGCGCAAGACAATCGGATCCCCAGGGCACCTTTGCGGACGCATTGTAGGCGACTTGGTCGATTTTGACCCAGGGAGTGCCGGTATCGCCTTTGAAGGTGCTGCAATCGGGACTGCATTTTGCGAGGTAGTTCATTACGGGGCCAGAGTGCGAGGAGCCCCATTGGTCCCAGATGAGTTTACTGTCGTGATGAAACGTCAATCTAGTCCTCCTATTTATGGATGAGAATAGTGTTGCCTTACATCTGCGTGCCGGCTTTCACATCTATGAGGCCTGTGGCCGGGATATTTCCGCCTTGATTACAGCTAGATCACGATCAGCGGATGGAACATATCTATGCTTCACAAGGGTCGTGGCCGTACGTGATGTCCTTGGTAGTAAAGTCTGCGACCGGCCCAAGGTCTTTGATGCGGCGAGCATAGCGCGTAGGTACAGTAGTCAAGTAATCATCTGAACCCACCTGCCATGCTGGATACTTGACGCCGTTGTATTCGATGTTTTTGAGGGATCCGTGCGCGGACACCAGAGCAGAGAAAGCGGCGCTGAGAGACGTAACTTGGACAATAATGTTCACCATTTTGGAGGCAGCATAAATAGCGAGACTGTTAATTCAAAAAGCTCCTTGTGATCTTGGAAAATACACTACCCGTGGGGTTTTATATACTAAAACAGTGTTCTTCATTTCCCTCTCCTTCGCGAAATACCCCGTTATTCGATGCCCATGATGTAAGTCCAACAAGGTAGCCCGTTTGCGTTAGGCCGTCTGGGTACATTTACGACCATATCAAAAACATGGTCTGACTGGCTTGTAGAAGAACACAAGCTCCATTCTTATATTATGGAAGGGTTTCGGGGCCCGTTTTGTAGGCTTGGCGGAATGTGTACCTCCGCCATGCGTTTCAGGCTAGCGTGTTACTCGAGTGTTTGCGCTTGACGACTTTGGTGATGTAAGTTGGTGGATTGGAGGGCCGTAAATGCTAGAGAGATTTTCATGCTTGAAGATGGAGCGGAGAGAAAGAGAAAGACGTAATAGGTTCGATGATAGTCAATCCCTAGTTCAAGCTTTGCGCTTATCCGGATCGAGTAAGCGCTTTGAACTAAAGTATTTGATGTCGCTAATTAGCCCTCTCTCTAGCACCTCAACACCAGCTTTCAGATCGTAGAGTGCCCGTTGCGCTCAAAAACTAATTTTTGTTTCCAGTAATTCCGACCGAATCCGTTTTTCATACCCTCTATGATCCTCAAAGCTACTTTTTCGAATCTAATTTAACTCTCGAGGCATTTCCTGAGCACATCGGACCCTGGCAATCTTCAACAGTAGGCTAGAACCTAATTCGCAGGAGCACTGTGACCTCAATATACAATTTCTCTCCTTGTGTCTTACCACCTGGATTGCAGAGAGCAGCGTAGTGGAAGACTCCATGGTGGAGGGACATAAGAGGCCAATTCGGAGCAAATGCACAACTTGATCTTACATTTGAATAATTGATGTTCAGGGATCGTTCATAGCCACATTATCCCTGTTGACTCAGCAGCCTCACCAAGCGGGAAGCTGTCCAGCCCCCCAATCCATTGAATCCCAGTCGAGCTGGTTCATATCAATATCCAACAAAGTCTGTCCGGGCATGTTATGATATACTCCCGACCCAAGTCCTCCATAGCCGTCGCTTCCACTTGTGGGAGGCAACAGACCCTCAGTATCATATCCCATCGGCATCGGCCTGGATAAGCCGTCCACTCCCACCGCGACAGCCTCATTTCGCCTCGTTGTGCCAGTATCCGGTGGTTTGGGCGCTCTATGCACCAGTTCATTTTTGAGTCTCAAGACAATCCTTGGGGGCACCACTATTTCTCCCGACTGCGCGCATGCCGTCTCTCGAACCCCCCAGCCGTGCAGGATAAGTTTGGTGAACATTCTGAAGAAGGGATGATTGTCTAGGAATGCCGAAGTAAAGCGAGCGTCGCAGTTGTCACTCATGACTTCCCAAGCTTGGTCCGCATGTTCGCTGAGAGGATACATGGTCAAGTGTTTGACGAGGTGGATGTATGCGGGGAATGGAAAGTGATTGGGAGCCATCCACCGGTAACCTTTAGTAAGGGTGGACGTCATGATATTCGAATCGCACTCTAGCATGCGAATCGCGTAAGAAACAGCAGGGCCGAAATGCGTCTCCGACTGAGACAGGGACGTTGTGGACGAGTTTGAGTAATTTTCCATAAGGCGACATCGGTCAAGGTATGCTCGCGTCTTCCAGATAGTCATGAAGTGAAGGGGGTTCTCTAGGCTGCAGAATTTGAGATACTTCTCTTCTACCATCTTTTCCAAGTCAATTAATTCCCTGCCCTCCGGCGCAGAGCCAATACCAGTAGTTCTCGCGATGGGTTTCAGTTTTGGAGCCGCAAGGTCAAGGTGGAAGGTAGTATTGCGGACAAAATCAGCGAGCTCACTTTGTGCTACTACAAAGATCGCCTCTGTGGGCTGCGCATGAACGGCCGGTGGCTCCTTCATCTCTGGTCGGAGGTCCGCATCATTCACATTGAGAGGAGGCCGACAGTCCCAAGTGGGAGTGAGGACTTGAGACATGTGGTCGGCCAATTGGCAAATACGAGCGTCTAAGAGGACGAGCGCCCACCAAAGCCGCCGGCGCATTTCGCCTTCCAGCACGCCGCTTTGGGCACAGGCCGACTCGCTGTCAATTCTCATGCGCTGCGCAATGCGGATCGCAAGGCCGAGCATTGATGACAGGGCTCGAGGATCAGTACTAGTTGAAAGCGAGTGCTGTGACCATTAGTAATTTTGGAATTAAACCCTCAGACGACCTACCAAGTAAAGATATAAAGCGGTCAAGCAATCACGATCGCTGCAGCGTAGGAATCCACAATTTAAGAGAGCTTGCTGACAGCCGAAATGATACTTCGTCAAAAGATCCTGTTTGGACAAGCCAAACATAGTCGGGCATTCGTCTATATCAAGACTCAAAACGGCCATGGAGTAGATGCTGAACATGAGTGCCTCTAGAATCGGGTTAATATTTTTCATGTCGCTAATGGCTTCGATGAGTCGTCCTTGTAGGGTAGGGGTGTGTGTGATCTTGAGCAGTGGGTTGACGTTATCTAAGTAAAGCTGCCAAAGCCTGAAGATCTGGAGCGGCTCCGGATGCAGCGTTGAGAGGTCGACGGTGGTCTGACGGGACCCGAAAATGAGAGGATCATCGCTCAGAGCTGATTGATCCCAAGCCTTTTTGACCACAACTTCACCAATAGCTTCACGGGAGGAATCGCTCTCGTCATTTTGGTCTTGGAACTATGATATATGTCAGCGAAGGCCGAGTCACCCGCGGTGTAAACTTACGCTTTGGCGCATTGCTTGCCAGAAGTTCCTAAGGCGATTAGTATGATTGAGATAACATTTCAGGAGAGCACGTACTTGGCCACCGGCAACTTTTCAGACCTGATGGTCGTCGCAGGGGACGGTTCATCTATGCCCGCTAGCAGTTCCTCATGCGAATCATAGCCATCCCTCACACTGGGGGACTCGTTCGCTATGGGACGGTCCTTGTGTAGCGGTTCAAATTTAATATTGTTACTGCGGAGGAGATGCTCGTACTTGTGGAGCTGGTCCAGCAACTCGCGCTCGGGAAACCTGCGGCGCCGCCGACGTGGGAGCTGCGTGGCCGGCACACATTGCGCGCCAGTCTTGCTACAATTGACGCAAGGAAACTTACGATCGCACTTAACCTTGCGCTGCTGACAGAGCACACATGCTAGCACCCGCTGAGGCTTCGAGGGTTGAGAGGTTGACGGTGTACTGTGGCCCGACGACATGACGGCAGCATCAGGGCGCTTGGGGTTTTGTTAAAATGTTACTCAAGTCCGACTGGGATCAATGTTCGCTTGGGAAGTGAGGAATGTCGACTGCTGAAGGCGAATCACGTGACTCACGAGCCAGCGTCACCAGGCGACGTCTGGAGGGTTTTCTGTTTGGATCGGCAGGGGCCACAATGTTTGTGAAAGCGCGAGTTGTTCATCTCCTATCGGATCAGGATGAATTCGATGGGCCGAGGCGGTGGGGAGTTGTGTCGAGCAGCTGTAGGATGTCAGGGGTTGTCGCGGGTTCTAGTAGTCTGCTCGGACATTAGAAGAGTCCGAAAGGCAACCGAAGTCTCCATACGGGCTCTCCAACAACCCTTCGACCTCTACGCGCAACTATGGCATAGGTATAAATATAAGGCCCTACGCGGCCTGGCATCACTTAGTACGTTTATCGAATCTCAACTTACGCAGCATTCGACTATTCTGAAAAGCTGACCATATGTCTCCCGCAGCGTCTGCACGATCGGCTACCCAGACACTCACAGACGAGCCCGCTCAGCCAGTCGACCGGCCCGACGAATATGAAGATGCCGAGAAGAACTACCAGCCGAAATCCCTCAAGTTTTGGGCGATTGTACTGGGCATGTATTTGGCCATTTTCCTAGTTGCATTGGTGAGTTTACCGCTACGATATACGCAAACCTTCCTCACTTACCAAACAATAGGACAGGATGATTATTGCTGTCGCTATTCCCGCCATCTCCAACGAGTTCAACTCAATCGAGGATATTGGCTGGTATGGCAGTGCGTACATGTTGACTGCTGCCTGTTTCCTGCCCGTCTTCGGCCGCATCTACCAGATCTACTCTACTAAACGGGTTTTCCTGACGTCGCTTGTCATCTTTGAGGCTGGATCTGCTCTCTGCGGCGCTGCACCTAACTCTGTCGCTTTCATCATCGGACGTGCTATTGCAGGCCTGGGGTCATCTGGCCTCTTCTCCGGCGGCCAGATGATCATTATCCCCCTTATTCCCCTACGCAAACGTCCTACTTTTACAGCCTTTTTTGGCATGGCTTTTGGAGTGTCATCGGTGCTAGGACCCCTTATTGGCGGGATTTTCACTGGCTCACATCTCAGTACGGTAGTCTTGCCCATGAGAAAAACTCGGCTAATCGCGTGATTATACGCGTCCACAACCACGTTGAGTTCCTTCGGCGGCACCACCTTGCGAATATCAGTCGCTCCTGTGTTGACTATCGTCTCGGTATCGAGGCCGGCAACGCCAGAGAGGCGATCCACAAGCTTGGCGGAGAAGACATTCTGGCCAACCGACAGGAAGACGGCGCCGCCGAGCTGCTGCATGAGCATCATTAAGGCCATTCCAATAGAAACGTCTGCGCGTGATAGGACGGTCTGGGCGGCCAAATTGGCTTGCTGGAAGCCGCAGCCGACGCCAAAGCCAAAGAGGACCTGGTAGCCGATCCAGGCACTATGATCGGTGAAGCGTGACATGGTCGACATCATGCCTGCAGCAACAGCAGAGAGAACTGGAGACAGCAGCATGGCTGGGACATAGTAACCGACCCTTTCGGTAAACTTGGCGGCAAAGATACTGAAGACGACCATTCCCAGCACCAGCGGGATCGTGCTGACCCCAGCCCGCGTGGCAGAGTCGCCCTTGACCGCTTGGAACCAGATGGCAATATAGTAGACGATGGACATCATGCCTCCGGAGATCAGAAATATGAAGGCCATGCTGCCTGCGATGGAACGATTGAGGACGACGCGGGCTGGCGCCATGGCCGTCTCGGGTGTCAACCACTCCACAATGACGAAGACGATAAAAAGGACGGCGAAGGTAACAAGAAGACCAATGATCTTCGGTTCCGACCAGGCGTAGGTAGTGCCTCCCCACTGAAGAGCGAGGATGAGGCATACCATAGATGGAACGAAGAAGAAGATTCCGACGGGGTCAAGACGTTTGAGTTGTGCGAATAGCGTGAGCTTCTCGCGCTTGGGCGAGTCGAGATGGAGGAAGAAGAGCATCGCAAGAATTGTAAAACCCCCAATCGGCAGGTTTATGTAGAAGCACCATCGCCAAGCTGAGAACAAATTAGCCTTTGTCAATCTCAAGGGCAAGACTACCGTACTGAGATGTGAGCCAGTGAAAATCCCGCCAATAAGGGGTCCTAGCACCGATGACACTCCAAAAGCCATGCCAAAAAAAGGCTGTAAAAGTAGGACGTTTGCGTAGGGGAATAAGGGGGATAATGATCATCTGGCCGCCGGAGAAGAGG
>Ga0181459_100299_pt1 | contig 10872 bp, 11 predicted proteins | sample InSIn2SAF170_FD_119060 | JGI IMG/M metagenome (GOLD analysis project Ga0181459, IMG submission 119060) | Clean room microbial communities from NASA Spacecraft Assembly Facility at Jet Propulsion Laboratory, Pasadena, California, USA -... ...
AAAAGAGAACATTACATGAAATTATTATGTAAACATCCTTATAATGAGATAGCTCATGTTCTTGTTATTCCATGAGAAATTCAATAAGAAATAGCCATGTTATATTTTAATACATGATAATCTAATGCATGGTTAGTATGAATTGATAAACTCAAAGCCATTATTGAAATTAATGCTAAAGACATATGGATGGAACTTGATTAAAAAATGAGTTTAATCCAATTATTTTGTATCCATTGGCCTTATGATAAAGCTAAAATCTTACTAAATTGTGTAGAACATATGACACTCAAGTATATGGGGAAATATCTTTCCTTGACTGATGTTGTTAGTGATTTAATGATGGAATATAGCACTATTTTGTTAACACATGATGAGATTATATATAGCTATAGTTCACTTTTTAGTAAGTACTGTTGTGAAAACAATCCCTCAAATGTAAAAGCAAGGTTTGAAAGAATGATAAAACATCTTGAATTACACTAAAAGGTCAAAAAAGTAGAGTATCCTAAACTAGTTAAGAGTAAGTATATTGCACACCTACTAAGGAATGTACCATAACTCTCATCATTATCACCTACTTTCACATTGAAACCATCCAGTGTAGACACTTCCATAAAATTGGCTAAAATAAATAATAATAATGATGACTTGTCAAAAAAAAACAAAACATATTATCAGGAAGTTTAAACCAAAACCAAGGAAGTTATCCTTAGTCACATCACTTACACTGGTGTTTTACCCTATCAAACATCAACCATCTATTCTTAGACCAAGACTTCTAAACCTTCATTTGAAAGCTCTAGATCATTATGTTATAGGTCATAAAGATTAGATTATTCATTGAAGATCTCTTCTTAAATACCATTCTCAAGTTGTTCATCACATTACATTATGAAAAACAACAAAAATAATAAAAAACTCAAAAAATCAAATATTTTTGAAATTACCAAAAATAATAAAAATACATATAAAAATACATTTTTTTTTCTTTTGTATTATTGTGTGAGTTTTGTGTGAATTCTAAATCTTTCATATTTTGTTATAGGTAATCATGTGTATTTCATCAAATACTATGAATCATCCACATTATGTATCTCACCCAACTAGCTGAATGATGATCTATTTAAAATATATTGCACCTATTCCATGGGAATTAACTTCTCTTCCTATCTCAAAATCCCCATGTACATTTCTGAGTCATGATGAAGAACATAATGATTCGATACATGAGGTGGATAAAGATCATCTTAATGACTTGCCTAAAATAATACAATATAAGAACATATCTATGACTACTTGGACAACATTACTCAATTGATATGATCATGTTTATAATTATTTGCAAGAGTATATATGGGTAACCATCTCTTTGGAACATAATACATATTGGGGAACTTGCATAATATATAATATACCTTACGAAGAGTTCTTCAATAATCTAGTTCACATGTTGTATCGACCTGGTTTCATATGGAGGCTTGTACTTGACACATGTATCACTCCTCTTGTGGTATGATTTCTTAACCTTTATGGACCTCCATCATTACATCATATTGACTATTGTGATGATATCACCATGGCTTATATCATGTATATTCATTGGTTACAATACGACTTTATGCTTTCAATGTCTATGATACGTGATACTACCCGGTGGAAAATGAAATATGTTGTTCAAATTCATTATCATTTCTCTCCCACTTCTCATGATCAGCTTCAATTATCCATCAACTGAATTCAATTTAAAAAAAGAAAACAAATCTAAAAATCCTAAAAAATTGAAAATTATAAAAATAAAAAAATAATATATAGAGTTAATAGCATGCACATTTAGAGTTAACACCTACTCAAGAGTTGAACTATATCACATAACCATGGCCTTTCATAATGTGGAATTTGAATTTCATGGGTGTTATCAATACTCCATCTAGTGAGGGGCACAAGTTTATCTTGGTTTCCACCGAATGCTACACTAAATGGGTTGAGGTAATTCCTTTGAAAATAGCTATACAAAAATATGTTATTAATTTCATCAAGGAATATATCATTTGTAGATTTGGCATACCTCAAAGGTTGATCATGGATAATGATATGAATTTTATAGGAAAAGATATCAAAGAATTTTGGAAAAATATGAAGGTTGAATAGATATTCTTTTCAATTTACTATCCCTAAGGAAATGGACAAGCTGAAGCAATAAACAAAATAATCAAGAAGATATTGGCAAAAACTATTAAAAAGAATAGTCAGGATTAGCATGATCAATTACCATATGCTCTATGGGCATATAGAACAAGTGAAAGAATAGCAACAAGTGCTACTCCATACTCTCTTGTGTATGGTGATGAAGCGATCATTCCTTTTGAAATTGAGATCCCTTCTTTGAGAATTGCACTCAAAGATATCATGAAGGAACCACAATAATGGGAAGCAAGGTTAAATCAGTAAGAGGCATTAGATGAGAAAATAATTAATGCACTAGAGCATCTTAGAACATATCAGCAAAGAATAAAGAGGGCCTATGGAAATAAAATGGTTCCCAAAGCATTTAAGGTTGGGATATGGTTCTCCAAGAGAATGTTTCTAACACTACAACAAAGAATGAACTTAAAGGAAAGTTTGAGCCAAATTGGGTTGGCCCATACATCATCACAGAGGTCTTTGGTAGAGGTGCATATAGATTATCTACATTGGATGAGGAGGTTCTCAACAATCCCATCAATGCTAGGTACCTAAAGAAGTATCACATATATGTGACCTGTGGGTCACTTTGTGTGTCTATTTTTGTAAAAATGTTACTACAAGAATAACATGTGAATAGATGGCACAAATTCAAAATATAAGGTCATTTTAATGTTAGAATAGGAGCATCAACACCCCATATTTAGTAGGAAAGGACCACTCATGGTACTATTTCAAATTCAAAAATAGCAAGAATCAAAATCATCAGATACCCCTTGGTGCAGAGTTTCATCTCCCAAATCATAAATTTGCATGCCTCTTGGCATGGAGTCTTAGCTCCCATATCATCATCCTAGTTTCATTCCCCTTGGTGGAGTATCATCTCTACCCCTCATTGCAATATGCCTCTTAGTGTAGAGTTTTAGCTCTTATACTCATTGTAATACACCTCTTCATACAGTCTCAACTCCTAATTTTATCATTATGCCTCTCGATAGGAAGTCCAGCTTCCACAAGATCAATGGATAGAACCATCAATGACATGTAATGATTGTACTCCATATATCATAAATATATCAAAAATATGGGTAATTATCATTGATGACATCTTGGTATATGGCTATGGACCCTAGAACTCTTTCTTTTATAGGTCATCATTGGAGCTCATGGAGCACATCAACATCAACTAGGGGCAACATGGTGGATATCATATGAGGGGGTTTTCTTAAACTCATACCTTTTGTTAATATGTTGCCTATGTTTCTTATATCTTCATCATAGTTCAATATCAAAATAGATTGATTAGTGTTGGTATTATGCTTATCAATACTTATCAATATTTGATTGCTATGACATCTTGGTTGTACTTTGAATGAAAAATCTCAATGCACCTAGTGATTTTCAATTTCTCATCCAAAGTGGGGCATATGTTATCAACTAAAATTAATTTATGCATTGAAATTAATACATTAGGAAAAATGTACCTGCACTTATACACACCTAGTTCAAGAATATTAATGTTATCTTGGATATGGTTAATATATATCACCGACTTACTATATTCTTATTTATGTAGGTACATGCTGACCTAAGGAGTAGGTCATATTATTATCTATATAAATAGGGATCTAATAGTAAGTCCACATCAAGGACATACATGATCCCATATCTATTCTTGATGATGGAAATCTTTTAGGTGTCTCTTGACACCACCATTCAAGGTTGGGTTTGTGTACTTCCTTATGTGAGTGTACTAATGATTGTTGGCTTATCTTAGTATCAAACTATGATCATCAAGAGTCCATGTGGAGGCACAAAGTTAGTTTGGAATGGACTATAGTCTAACAAAGACTATTGGCACCCCTCTGTAGATGAAATAGACTGCTAGTGCTCCTTTTGAGCATGAAATAGACTGCTCATGGCCCTCTCTTTGTATCACCTTGCTCCATGACTTTGGGTGCAGACTCTATTAGTTGTTGAGGTTTTTTCACTATCTTCCATTCATTGATATTAGGTACATTCCATGAGGTAAGTATACAAACTTAGTCTTATTTGGTGATGTCATTTTGATTCTAGTTATTCATTATCTTCTATATCAGCTTTCTTATTATAAATTACTATCTGTTAACTCAAAATTACAAATACCCTTCGATACTATAGGTATTCATTTATTTGCATTCTCAAATTTTATTTGTGAATAGAAAGATTTTAAAAAAAAGAAGCAAAAAATAAATTAGAATTCTTGGGTGATTATAGTATCCTCTATTAGGGCTATAAATGCATGGCTAGAAGTAGAGCAAGGTTGTAGTGGGATGTTGGGGTTAATCTTCACTAGGGCTATGGATGCCTGACTAGTAGTGAAGAAAACCTTACGAAAGAACATTTATTTGGCAAAATTGGCTTACTTTATGCTCTTGAAACTTCTTATTTGCAAAATTCTAGAGAGGAAATAAATAGCATTGAACACACATGAATTCATAGTGTACTTGAGTTTATTATAACCTTGTTTCATATCATTTTTAGTAAATGAGATTAAAACAAAACATTAATCAATAAACAATACGTGAATACACTATTCATTATTCTCCTTTATTCATATTATTCATTCATTCTCATCCTTTTATGTATTTAATTTTATTACATACTTGATAAGTTACCATGTATTTTAGTTGATGTCTGAGTCACTAGGATACTTTATGTTTACAAATGATTTTGAGAATGTGAGATAATTAAAAAACAAACAACAAATTCTAACATCCACAATCCCAAAAATAGTTTTGTAAATTTGAAGCTACGGATAGCAATTTATTATAGATAAGCTGATATGAAAGATAATCACAAAAATGCTTGAAGTGTAATGAAAACCACCATACAAAATTGGAATTGTATACTTACCTCATAGAGCGTACTTGATAATGATGAAACAACTAAAGCGATGAAGTCCTAGAGGTCGATGTCACCTGCACTAGAAATCTCAAAGCTGATTGATCTCAAAAGAGGACCATAGGCAGTGTGCTTGGGCTAAAAAGGAATGCTAGTAGTCTATTTTCATCACAAAGGAACATCGATGATCTTCACTAGACTATGATCCATCTTAAACTGACTCTGTACCTTTGCATGGTCTTGCAGTGATTGCAGTATGATACTCAGATAGGTCATATGTTTGTTTGTATGCTTGTGAATGAGGAAGTACACAAATCCCAACCTTGTATGGTGATGTCAAAAGACACCTAAAAGTTGATTACCATTATCAAGATCAGATATGGGATCATATATCTTTGCCTCTTGATCCTAGACTTACTACTAGATCCCTTATTTATATAGATAATAATATGACCTACTCCTTAGGTCGACGTGTACCTACACAAACAAGGAATGTAGTAAGTCATGATATATATATATATTAACAATATCCAAGACATAATTAATGCTATTTGACATAAGTGCAAGCAAATGTTTTATAATGTATTAAATAAATACATAAATCCATTTTTATGTGATAACATATGGCCCACTTTGGATGAAAGATTGAAAATCACCAGGTGCATTTGAGATTTTTCATTCAAAGTAACATCAAAAACATCATGGATAATCTTTGCTAAACATGATATTGATCCATCTACTTATGATAATGCACTTTTGATAATACTATGAGAAAGATAAGAAACATGTAAACAAAATGTATGAGTTAGGAAACCCCCTTATATGATGTCCTCCATGTTTCCCCTAGTTGATATTGATATGCTCCATGAGCTCTAGTGATAACCTGCAAAAAGAAAATATATCTCTAGGGTCCATAACCATCTATCGAGAGTTCACAGATGATAATTACTCGTATGTATTTGACTTTTGTGAAACACAACCATCTCTTATCATTGATGGTTCTATCAGTCTAATTCTATGGAAGTTGGACTTCCTATTGAGAGGCATGACATAGATTTTAGGAGCTAAGACTCCACCAAGAGGCATGATGTTGATCTTAGGAGTTGAGACTCCACCAAGAGGCATGTTGATTTTGAGAGCTGAACTCTACACCAAGAGGTGTGATGTTGAATTAGGAGCTGAGAATCTTCCAAGAGGCATGTGATAAAGCTGAAAATATGAAAGATAACACTAACAATCTAGGAGATAAAACTTTTAATTTGAGAGATAACACTGATAATCTTCACTCTGACTAATTTTTCTCACATATTAAGACTATAGGTGGTCCTTTTCTAATTGATATGGAGTATGGGTGCTCTTTTTTCGACATTAGATTGACTTCCTATTCAGACCTTGCATCGTCTGTTCGCTTGAGTATTCCTATAGTATCTTTCTTCATGAACATAGACTCATGTAGCGACCCCTAGGTTGCTCAGATATGATATTTCTTGAGGTGTTTAGCATTGATAGGGTTCTTGAGGACTTCCCCATCCAATGTAGATAATCTGTATGAACCTCTACCATGTGCTTCCATGATGATGTATGGGCCAACCCAATTTGGCTCAAATTTTCCTTTGAGCTCATCTTTAGCTGTAGTGTTGGAAATGTTCTCTTGTAGAACCATATCCCCAACTTCAAATGCTTTAGGCATTACCTTCTTTTCATAAGCTCTTTTGATCCTCTAATGATAAGCTTTGAGGTATTCCAAGGCATTGATTCTTTTCTCATCCAATACCTCTAACTGATTTATCCTGGCTTCCCACACTTGTGGTTCTTTCATGATGTCCTTAAGTGCAATCCTTAGAGATGGTATTTCTATTTCAAGAGGGATAACTACTTCATCTCCATATACCAAAGAGTATGGAGTAGCACTTGTTCCTATTCTCACACTGGTTATATATGCCCATAAAGCATATGGCAACTTATCATGCCAATCTTTCCCATTCTGTTGGATTATTTTTGCCAAAATTTTCTTGATAGTCTTATTTCTTGCTTCAGCTTGACCATTTCCTTGTGGATAGTAGATTGAAGAAAATCATTGATCAATCTTCATTTTTTTGCAAAATTCCTTGATATCTTTTCCTGTAAAGTTTGCCCCATTGTCAATGATTACCCTTTGAGGTACACCAAACCTACAAATGATATATTCCTTAATAAAGTTGATGATATGTTTTTCTATAGCTACTTTTAGAGATATTGCTTCAGCCCATTTGGTGTAATATTTGGTGGTAACTAAAATGAACTTGTGCCCCTCACTAGATGGAGGATTGATGACACCCATGAAATCCAAAGCCCATGTTGAAAAAGGCCATGGTGATGTGACATAGTTCAACTCTTGGGTAGGTGTTAGTTCTAAATGTGCATGCCTTTGATATTGCTCACATTTCTTGACATGCTCATAATAATCATGTTCCATTAAATCATCAATTCTTAAATTAAGTTTTGTGAAATATTTAGCTTTATGCAATTGATCCATTAAATCATCAATTCTTGGCAAAGGATATCGATTTTTAACAGTGATTTTGTTTAGTGCTCTATAATCTAAACACATACACCAAGTACCATCTTTCTTTGGAATTATCACAATAGGAGAACCACATGGTGATGTGCTAGGTATTACGACTCCTTGATCAAGCAATTCCTTTACTTATCTTTTAATTTCTTCATTTTCCATAAAATAATGTCTATATAAACCAATATTAGGAAGTGCAACATCAGGAACCAATTGAATCTTATGTTGTATATCCCTTTAAGGTGGAAGTTCATTAGGAATTTGAAATAAATCCTCAAACTCAAAAATTACCTCGTTAACTTCATCTTTGTGTTCAGGGATGCATTCATCAAGTGCCTTAACAATTTCCACTTCATTTTGAGATCTCACCATTACCAATGCAAACATTTAACCTATATTAATTAGTCTCTTTGCTTGTCCTGCAGTAATCAAAGATATATTTCTTTTTGTGCTTTGATGAGAGTTAACAATGTATTCAATTCCATCCTTTATGAGTCAATATTTATTTTCCTTTCTATAAAAGAGAGCATCTCTATCCCATAAATAAGGACTTCCTAGCACAATCCCACAAATATCCAAAGTAACAACATCAAGTAAAATTTCATCAATGTAATCCCTATTAATTCCAAATTTCACTTTACATTGTTTCATGATTTCTAACTTGTACTTTTTATGTACCCATCCCAATGGATATGGGTGTGGATGGGGAATAGTAGTGAGTGCAAGTGATTTCACATATTCTTCAGCAATCAAGTTAGCTTGTGAACCATAATCAAACAAAGTATTAATCCTAGTTTGTTTAACTTGTACTTTAATGTGAAAATGCTCAATTTTCTTCTTTTCCTCATCTTCATTATTAGAACCATGTAAAACCATGCATGCCATTTTCTCATCTAATTTAGACCCACCATCAATTTCCTTAACCATAGTGTTTTCTTATTTCTTTTATCTTTTAGGTTTAGGGCATAATTCAGGATGAAGTTTCCAACATTTCACCTCTAAATGACCTTCTTTTTTATAATGATTGCAAATATCTTTTGACTTTTCTTTTTTTTCTGTAGATGTGGTTTTCTTTTTCTTTTTTCCCTTATTATTTTTAGGATTAGAATTAGAAGCATTTTTCTATTTACTTTCTTTCAAAAATTTGCCTCTTTCTTCTAAGTGTGTGGCTTGTACACAAACTTTATCCAAATTAGTTGGATCAAACATTAACAAAGTATGATTCAAATAATTGTTCAAACCACCAATGTACTTAAGAAGAGTTTCTTGGGAATTAAGAGAAATACCTAACATCATAGCCTTTTTTTGAAACTCGGTTGTATATTCTTGTACACTTTGCCCTTTATTTTGATGAAGATTTTGCCAATCCATTATCGCTTTTTGGTGATAGCCCAGTGGATAAAATTGATCTCTAAGCAATTGAATAAAATGAGAACAAGAAGCCAAGCACACATTAAGAGATTCATTCTCATCATTTTTCATATAACATTCCCACCAAATAAGTGCATTCCCACTCATTTTTAGTGTAGCTAATTGGATTTTATCCTCATCTCTTACAATCTTTTGTACTCTACAATACACTTCAATTTGCTTAAACCAATGATCTAATTTCTTAGCATTTAATTCTCCATCATAATTAGGCAAATCAAAATTTACTTCAAGTTTCAAAGGAGTGCTTTAAAAATAACTATTTGTATTTTCAACATTCATTCTTTTACCTTCACTAGTTTCACCTTCACATTTCTTACTTTGTTGCTATTGGAAGCTTTGGAATTGGAGTGACATCGTTTGAAACATGGTGGTAAGATCAGCAAGTTGCTTCTCCACATTAGATCCTCCTTCATTGGCCATGGCAATCTCTCTTTGCTTTCTTATCCAACTTCTTGATCCAATTTTGGGATCTTCTTCCACAAGTTCCTCTCCTCCTTTCTTGCTTTGCAACCTAGTATTCATGTAAAATAATTTCCAAACACCTAACAAAAAAACTTCACAAAGTAATGGTTAATCCCAATGCAATCTTATAAGCTCTAATACCAATCATGATCCATAAACTTTAATAATTACTTTCAAATAACCTCAAAGCTTAGAATCATTACACACTTAATTAAACTTAAGTGCTTACAGGAAAATTTATGAGAGCAGGTATGTAAAAACTAGAGAAGAAATAATACTTCAATCACACAAAAGATAAGCAATTTACCCTGGTTCACCCAATGTGGGCTACTCCAGTATTCTCAGCTCTCTTCTCTTAGTGGAATGAAATCAAGTACAATGAGGACCTCCAAATCCTTCAATCTCTTCTCACACATTCACACACACTTCAATTCTGATTACACACCTCCAGAACTGACCCATACTCTCCAAAAACTCTCCTCTAAACTCATGTTTAATTTTCTCCCTTTTTATACAAAAACTTGGATTCAAATTTTAGTGAGTTACAATAAGAATTACAACAAACTAAGACCATATTTGGATACCCATTTGGCTCAACAACCTTCACCTAAAATTTGAATGAATTTGGATGGGTAAATCTCCCAAAATTAGCTTCCAAACATGAAAATACATGCTCTTTGGACTGTGTAGGTTTGCAAAAATAATACATAGTTAATTTTTAGGGCCTAGACCAATTAGAATTAAGCCCAACCTTTGAAAAATCAAAATTGTATCAAAATTGATCAAAAATGGGTGGGTGCAATACCAATGCACCACATGGTAGGCTGATAAGAGTGGTCAAACAGTTGGTAGATGGTCAAATGATGGGTGAACTGATGGTCAGATAGTCTGGTAGTCAGCTAGCAGTCGACTTTCAAATGGTAGGCTCCATTGCTTACCTATTCTCCTCCACCTCATCACATCTCCCTCTATGCGCATGGTCAAATGGTCAATACCATCCTTCCCTCCTCCACACGGTCCCTGCTACGATGGTGGTCAACTATGAGGTGGCGATCTATACAACAGCAAACTCTCCATGCCATCTTCCATTCCACCTATGCTTAGTCAGGTGGCCTTCTACCTTGGCAAGCTAGTTTACTTGGTGCTTACTCACCATGCTACTTACTCCAGCAAATAGTCACACTGGTAGGTCCCTCAATACCTTTAGCCACCCAACAATTTAAAACTTTAATATATATTTTTTTTCCTTTAAATTTTTACCCTTTTTTTTTTACAAAATACACTCAAACAAATTAATACCATAACTTCTTCATATGGAGATGAAATTGAGATCCAAAAGAAGTGTTGGAAAGCTGGTAACA
>Ga0181459_100301_pt1:0-7500 | contig 10859 bp, 9 predicted proteins | sample InSIn2SAF170_FD_119060 | JGI IMG/M metagenome (GOLD analysis project Ga0181459, IMG submission 119060) | Clean room microbial communities from NASA Spacecraft Assembly Facility at Jet Propulsion Laboratory, Pasadena, California, USA -... ...
TATTGATTGTTTTTTTCGTTATCCCAAGCGGTGGTTGTTTTTCCTTGGCTTATCGAACCAGCGTATTCCCATTCCTCCTTATGATGACTCCCAGTAGAGAAAGCCTAAATTTGCCGATGTGGATTGAAAGGAAGTTGGGGATGGACATAGATCCTTCCGCCTATCCGGAGTGTTGGAAATAAAGCAATGGTTTTTGTATTTTTGATTTCCCGATCACTGGAAGCAATCTTCACTGGCACAAGGATCTCCTCACAGCAACAACCTCCACTACGATAGAACCCGGCAATGAGTTTACGAAGGCTTCGAGTAGTGCGAGATAGGCTAATCACCAGACTGCTCTGGAATAGGTTAATCGCCGGAGACAAGAACGAGCGAATCTAGTTTCGAGAGCATGCCTTACTATAATAGGGGGCGTAGCGTTTATAAGTGAAGGCAAGCGCAACTATCTATTTCATATCCTCCCTGTCAGCAAGGCAGGTCCGCTATAAAACCTACCGGTCATAAAGTCCTCAAGAACGGGAAAGCCGACCAAAAGACTATTCCATAACCGACTCTTGTTGCCGAATCAAGGGGGCTTGGCTTGTACCAGGCTCTAAAAGAGTTTTCTTCAAGCGAGCAGTCTTTCTATCTTTTTGGGTTGCATGTCCAAGGCAATGTTTTTTGTAGATTGAGATGAATTGATCTTCGCTATCGTGCCTCTTCCTTGTACCAGTTGATGCTGCGGCAGTGCCTAATATGAGTTTGCTTCTGCCCTAGACAGCTTCGAAGTTCCCATCGATCGATTACAGAGGTTTCAACCACTGAACTTGCTTATGCTCCCCTTTGATCGAGTGACGGGAAAGGATAAGTGCTAGTTGAGAGATTCAGAGGATAAGCTTAGAGAGAAGTGCTTTTCGCTAGTTAAGTTCTGGTTCTGGGGGGTTGAATGAAACCAACCGCAGATCACGAGTCTTGGTTCTTTGTCCTGTACTCTTTCCGGGCATTGGACTCCTTTTTAGTTATTCAAGGCTACGCTCGTTTCCTTTAAAGCCGAACTCAAACCGCGGCTAGTCTGGGAGGCCCTTATCTATAAAGGTTTGAATCTCTCTTCCTTGTGTTCAATTCCATCTTTGAAGATGAAGTAAGTCAAGTTCTGTAAGTGAAGGTGCTTTCGGTAAGCGGCAGAGGGAACAGAGAATTCCTTGTTCAGTCGTTTCCGTCCGTCAGTTCTTGGGAGGGGTTGGGGAGGAGAAGGGAAGCTTTACTTCTAGGCTTACGGTTCAAGGCGCTGTTGATCAGACAATCTTCCGGGGTATTTATAGCTTCGGCGTACAGGCACAGCTCAAGCGTACGATCAGAGAGAACATGCGCTGCCTTGACTGGACCGGCTCTAGATAAGGCTCTGTTTGGTTACTTTCGTGAGAGAACTAACTGATTGTCTCGAAACGCCGGCTTTTTGGGATAACGAAAAAAACAATCAATATTTTTATATAAAAGAGAAAGCAAGAAACTATTTATTATTATTATAATATTTTCATATAAAATAATTCTTAAATGAAACAATAATAAACTTTAAAATTTAAGTGAAACTAAGAAATAATACAATAGATTTTCGATATCGAGCAGACACTGAATTTATCGATCCGACTGATGAGGTGTACACGGGCGCGGGGAAGGCACCTACTACAACTCCAGCTTATGCTAGCCGAACTGTGAACTAACGCTTGTAGCTTTAGTTTGAGATCAGAGAGAATGCCAGTTGATCACCGATAGGTGCTGTGATAGAGTCCCTCGCTCTTCTGGGCTCGCTTCGTAAACTTGCTCTTAGGTTCAAGTTGCAGTTGACTTCTGGTTCAGGGAAAGCGAAGCGCTCAAGCTCCGAGGGTCGTAGTAAACTCCTCGTTTTCTTTCCGGGAGCTAGGCTTAGGTGCCGTCAGATAACTCGTTAGTCAGTAAAGCCCACGGCAGGTGCTGCTGTTAGTAAAGCAAGTCAGTAGAGCGAGGGACTCGGTTGATCAAAAGAAATTCCCTCTTCCGGGGAAGGGCGAAAAATCCAAATTCCAATGGTCTCATGCGTACAGAGGCCGGTCAATTCTATGTATGGTGGAAATTACCAAGGAATCTAACGAGGCTCGGTATCTCTCCCGCAAATCTTTGTCTCCACGCGGAATCTGCTGTGGATAGGAAAAGGGACGGGGGAGTGCGCTAGTCAATCAATGAGCAGTATGGTATGATTTGCCCGGATGCAATGGGGAGGTGGGCTCCAGGGCGGCCCCTGGGGAGACTCCTTCAAACGTCTCTATTGAGTGACGGAGCCCTTTTGATTGAATATGATAGCTGAACCGGCACAGGGCAGGTCGACTGGTCACTATGCCGAGTCCTCCCCGCTCCGTTGTCCGTCTCGGGGCTGGAATGGAACTCATGAGCAGCTCCCATTTATCGCAGTCCAAGACCGTGTCGGTGTCCCTGTCAGCTGTACTCCCCATAACTTGACCACATGAAAGAGGAGGAAGTGAGACTGTTCCTGTTCCTTGAATAGGAAGAGTTTCACCATTAGCAAGGGCAATTGAAACATTACCGACATCGTTTGAAAGATAAGAGAAGTCGTCAGTTGACCCGGCGGTTCGAAGCTCCCGAGTCAACAACCTAAGGGAGGTTCTTACTTGACTTAGGTGTGAAGATACCTGCGGCATTGGCAGAGTGGGTCTCTTGAGAAGAAGAGACATCGGATCTTGATCTTTTGCTAAGGTAGAATTGAGCGAATTCTTCGAGAATCTCGTTCGGCACTTTTGATAAAGTAGACGATGCTTGCTTCTTATCAAAAACCTCAGGTGGAATAGTTGGCTTTTCTACAGCTGCGTATGCGGCCTTAAGTCACTTTGCCTTTCCGGGAAGATCATCTGGTTTGCTGTTAAGTTCCCAACATCGATCCACGGTATGATTTGGCTTCCCACAATGAGAGCATGGGGTTATTCATCGCAAGCTGTCTTGCTTCCTTATTGAGTAGAAATGGAAGGACGTTGTCTCTTCTGCTCAAGTGCTCATTTGCAAGGATCTGGACTTTGATCAGCTCGTATTCCGGCAATCTATCATGCCAGCCAAGGTTTGTCTTGTTCCATTTGAGTGGCAAGCGTGTCATGTGCGCCACATGTGCATAGTGGAAGTGGTTGGTATGATTCAAGCTCGGCCCAATACGACATCTGTTAATTATAGAAGGCATTTATGCTCCAGTCTCCCTGTCTGGCTGAGGATATCTACTGCTTGATTTGATAGATCCTAGAAGCAAAGCTGCGGGAATACAATCGATTGACATGTTCCCAAATGAAACGTGCAGACTTCATCCAAAATAGGCTGGCGTTAACGTCAGACTCCATGGAATTTCACAGCCAAGAGCTAACAAGATCGTTGTTAGCTTTCCAATCACCTTTCATCAGTGTTTGAGCGCGCTCCAAAATGGACCCTCTCTGAAAGTGCCGTTTTCTTCTTTACTCCCAGGAACAACTGAACTGCCTGAGACCATTGCAAAAAATGGTTTCCATTTAAGCGATGAAGAAGAATTTGCAGGCCTAGGTTGTCATTTGGCGAGAAACCGAACACTGAATTTGCGGTGATTAGAGAGGGATTTTGAGTGAAACATGATGTTTGTGAAGTACCCTCTGCTGCCATGAGATGTAATGGAGCAAAACACTATTACTACCCAAGAACAAAAAGAAAAAAACCGCTTCGTATGTATGCTGTTAATAGAACAAACAACAGGTGTGCATGCGAACAAACAAGACAAAAAAGGAGTATAAGAACAAAGGAAGACACAGCACCAAGAGCAAGCAAAGAAGAGGAAAGCAAAAGAGGGTGCTGTTAACGAGCGGAAAGCAGTCAAAACGTGATTGTTTGCTGCTGCTAATCGAGAAGAAGTCAATATAACAGCAAGTGTATATGCTGTTAACCCATAGAATAACTGGGCAAAGTTAGGATTTGCAAGCAAAAACTAAAGGAAAAGAGTTCCGTGTGGTGAGAAAGAGAGGGAAGTTGAGTTGACTTCTTTTAACAGCTTTCCAGTCTCGTAGTACAAGACTTTAGATTCGATTTTGGGATATGTCTTTCAGTTAAGGATCTTCCTGAGAACCGGAGGCGAGGCGGATGTACACCTAATTTCACAGCTGAATGCCGCAAGCCAATTCTCGCCCCCTCTGACTATATTAGTTAGACCTTACTTTATGCGTTCCTAGAATACCTGGTCAAGAGCAAGTCTGATCCAATTGATGTCAGTGACTTTATTAGCGGAAAATTTCTTTCATTGAAAAAGAAGGTCTTTATGAAAGTATTCGACTAGAAGTAGCTCTATTGAAAGAAGGGGAATCGGAGTCGGTTAATATAAATAGGCTGGACAAGCGCTTTCAGTCCTTTCGCTTTCCATTTCTATCTCTCTAGATGGCAGGCCTTACTAATAGAAAGGGGAAAGATGCGCTCAATCCGTTGCTTGTTGCTCCAACTTAGGAGTAAGGGCTGAAAGGAGCTTTTAAGCCCTTTTGCTGAATTGTTGGTCCGCAGCCCCGCCCTAAACGAATGAATAAGGAGAGGCCTATTGATGACCGAGCCATTCTTTTACTACTCCTTACCTCACCCCCCTTGTCACTTAAAGGGCGAAGTCGCTGAAGCGAGTCTAAAGGCCAAAGAGTGATCTTTGAACGCTACTACGCATCCTTACTAATAGTATAGTGTAAGGTAGGGTTGGGTATAGCAGGACTTGAACCTGCGACCATTAGGTTAAAAGCCCAATGCTCTACCAACTGAGCTATACACCCAAAAAAAGATATAGTAGTAAATAAGGATTGGTGCGGAAAAGAAAAAGAGGGCGGCCCCTCTTCTTCTCATCATATTAAAGGGGCGCAGCTCTGTATGAGGCTCGTACTGCAGAGCAAGCGAAGAAAACGTAAGGGCGCGCGTTAGCTAGGCCGTTTTCTTGCAGGAGTGCTAACACGCCCCTTATTGAAAACTCAAGGAAAGCCTTGATCGATATGAGAAACATGCGCTCAAGCACCCAACCTATACAAGGGGCTTGGGCTCGAAAGCCGGCCTTACTCAACAAGCACCTTTCTTAGTAAGCTTGCTTGTTTCCACTCATTGAAGATTCTATCTACAAAAGAAGGTCAACGGGGGATACTAAAGTTGCTCTCACTGACACCATCTACGAGAAGGTGGGGTCGTCTTTCTTTCCAGCCGCCATACGGTTCGCCTTAAAGCCTTAAAGACGGAGAAGGGGAGGAGCTGTTCTCTATGTAATTACGGTCTTTGTTGGCCGTTGTTCCGGTCGAGCACTCTCTTTTCTTTGTCCAATTCCGTCTTACCAAACAAGACTGACTTCTGACCAACCCGCGAAGGGTTGTGAAGTTGGACCAGGTACGAAGAATGAATCTATATCTGTGTACGGAAGTAGCTGGCCGGCGGCCGCTCAACTGTTCGAGCGCAATACAGTGGTGGTTGGTTCCGATTCGACAAGGGTAGAATGCCTGGTCGAAGGTCCAGTACAGTAGGTAGCAGGCGTTTCGTTTTGGCTCCCGAGCGAGAACGAGAAATAGGCGATGCACCATCCTTGCTGCTACGTACGTTGACCTTGACTTGACAGATTCATCCAATTGAACCCACACTCAAAGGAGGACCGCAAGCCCATGGCTCGACGAAACAGAAAGTATCAGCATTAAGAAACTTCTTGGGGTTAGCAGTGAAAGAAAGAGCCCGGCATTCATTTCTTCATTCATATTCATAGCTTAGTCTACTAAAAGAGGGACCGGCCTCATCGTGGTAATTAGAGGGCATCTCTGATCGTTCACCTCTAATGTGACACGTTCCCTCCCAGTTATATGATCAACGGGATCCGTCGGCTAGAGAGCGGGGCTATTCTTCTTCCGGGGAGGCAAAGTCGTCCCCTCTACTGATCGAACCCTCAGTTCGGAGGTCTTCGTCAACATGTTACGAGGCTCCAGTCTTCGGCAGGTCACCATTACTTTACTTAGAAAGGCGAACATCTGGGCAAGGGAAAGCGCAGTGCGCCTGGTGCAAATGGCTTTCTTTTTTTATGATATACCAATCAGAATGGAGGGCCCTACCTACGTAGTGATTCTATCAATCATGTACGTAGGGGGGGGGGTCGGTCAACTTGATGCGGGAGAGGCATGAGTGCAGTTCGATCTTGTGGTATATTCGTTTGTAGTGAGTAGGGCTTCTTTCTCGTTGATCAGTTCGCCTCCGCTCTATTGAAGGGTCTCCATTCCTACGGCGGTTTTGTCAACGAACGCGTCTCGGGCCGGATTGACTAACTTAACCCTTAAGGGGGCCTTGCCATAGTTGGGTGCTCTGCTTTAGTGTGATTGACGAAGGCTAGGCTAGGTTTGGTAATACCCAAAACAAATTAAAAGAGATCGGGGTCGAAAATTGGCAAGGAACTTTTTCCCCCAAAAAAAAAGGGCAGCTGCGGTCGAACTCTAATTCTGGAAATAAGTCGGGGCCCTTTTACCAAGTCTACCGGATAGAAGATGATAGAGGGCCAACTATCGTTGCGTTGCCCAAGACGGTGCCGTCTCACTTCGAGTTCCTTCCTTTGTAGTCAAATCTGATGATACGCTTTGGCGATCTTACCTACCAAATAAAAGGCCTGCTAGGTGATCGAAACCGCTCAGGTCAGTGAGGACTCACTCACTCACCTACTCCTTATCTATCTAATAGTTTCTTCTATCTACTGAATTCAAAAGGCGACCCGCCGCGCCGGGCTATAAGATAAGAGACAGCTGTTGTACTACTTGACTGGTAAGAAAAAGCTTACGTAAAAACTGGAAGACTCTTGTATGTACGGTAACCCTCTCTTCCGCTATTGGTGGACTGTTGCACAGAAAGGCCAACAGAAGCAACCTTTCTTAGCGTGCTTTTCAAGCGCTTAGCTTCTGCTAGCGGCAGGCGGCAAGGCCATAAAGTAAGTTCAGTTGGAAGCCTAAGCCAAGAAAAGAAGGTACGAACGAAGTGACGGGCCCCTTTAGAGATAGGGTAGGGGGGGCGGCTTTCTTGTGGTAGTAATTGCGAGCATCTCTCCTTTTCTCTTAGCGTGCACAGTTTGCTTGCATGCCGCTTTAGGCACATCTCTCTTTCTTAGTTTCACGCTGGCCTAATGAATGAAAGTCAGTCTTTTAGTAAGCGTATATAAGCAGCTGTTTAGTGTATAAGCAATTCTTTAGTGGCCGCACCGAAAGGTACGTACGGTGGAGGTTGGTTGAAGATGATGTTACGCGGCGTTCAGAACCAGCCTTGAAGTGAACGAATTAGAAAGAACGAAGAAGTAAGGAAATGAGACGACTCTTTCTTGAACTATATCATAAACAGATCTTCCCCTTCACACCAATCACGAGTTTTTCTTCATTCCTCTCGTATATCGTCGTAACGCCCTTAATGCTAGGTTTTGAAAAAGACTTTTCATGTCATTCCCATTTAGGTCCGATTCGGATCCCTCCGTTGTTTTCTTTTCCTCCCGCACCT
>Ga0181459_100302_pt1 | contig 10859 bp, 6 predicted proteins | sample InSIn2SAF170_FD_119060 | JGI IMG/M metagenome (GOLD analysis project Ga0181459, IMG submission 119060) | Clean room microbial communities from NASA Spacecraft Assembly Facility at Jet Propulsion Laboratory, Pasadena, California, USA -... ...
GGGAATAACCAGCATCCAACTTCTGCTTTCCTAGCCTTGTATTTTCCATGGTGATGGCCTTGTTGGACTGACCACATTATCACTAGGCTAAAGTGGAAGAATTTTTTGAGGAAAATAAATTAAGAGAAGCAACAAACTCTCTCGAGAAGAAGGCAATGACTTCCACAAATGCAATTGGGAAAGAAATCCTTGGAGCAGTTGAGGCATATCACTGGGTAATTGAGGAAGATCACTCCATTGAAAATGAAGGAGAGTGTTAAGAAATAATCACTGAGCAGTAAGAAGGGTAAATTCATGGAAAGAGAACTAGCATGGAATCTGTGCTTAAATAAGAAACCGTGCAACCCATTGTTGTGTGAGAAATAGAGTATTTCTTTTTAGTCATCCTTTCTTAATCCCATGCATGAGAATCAATTTCTGCTGCAAAGTGAATGTAACTGAGTAGCATCACTATTATTTCACCGATTTACTTGAATGTTATAATATAATTTCAGTGATAAAATCCTCATGTGGAATTGTTTGGCTTCTGTTTAGTGATGTACATTGTGATTGACACCATCCATTGAGATGGGTAGTAAATTTTATTTCTTATCTATCTACAACAAATTGATATTCATTTGTGTAGGTTTTTTATTTTCTAGCACCCATCGATTAGTATTAAAGAAGGAAGAACCTAAAATGAGGAAAATCCAACAAAGGAGGGAGAAAAAAAAATTAGGCGTTTATTGTCTGTCAGGAAAAACCCAACAACACTAGGGTTTGTAAGGTTTCTCTGATTTTGGGAATGGTAGGGTTTAAGTTTATTGTATGTCTGCTTGTTCTAATTGATCTGTGTTCCTCTGTATTGGTTGAATAGTAGCCCGATTGTTTTAACTTATCACAATGGTCCCCTGCTCACAGTAGTCCTACTGTGGATGTACATCTGATTTGGTATGGCAGATTCAGCCCTGCTCAACATTCCATTGTGGCAGATTTTGTTTAGTCCTTGGAAGATAGTAAGATCCTAGAGCCCTCTTTATACAACTGGTGGAAAACCACCCAGAGATAATGTGGTCAGTCCAACAAGGCCATCACCATGGAAAATACAAGGCTAGGAAAGCAGAAGTTGGATGCTGGTTATTCCCTCAGCATATCTCTGAAGCAGAGCCAAATTATAGCTCTTGTGGAAGGGGAAATTTCTTCCAAAGCTTTGTTGGAGAATGGAAATGCCATGTATTTGGTACTCACGTCTAATGATGTTACTATAAAGGGCTTATGTATTCTCCACAACTGAAATTGAGCACAATCATTGGGCATGAAGATCCTTGGATCAGTTGAGGCATATCACTGGGCAATTGAGGAAGATCACTCCACTGAAAATGAAGGACATTGTTAAGGAATAATCTGCGAGCAACAAGAAGGGTAAACTCTTGGAAAGAGAACTAGCATTGAATCTCTACCTAAAAAAGAAACTATGCAACCCATTGTTTTGTGAGAAATAGAATATTTCTTTTTATTTATCCCTTCTTAATCCTGTGCATGAGGATCAATTTCTGCTTTAGAGTAAATGTAATTGAGTAGCATCACTATTATTTCACTAATTTACTTGAATGTTATAATACAAGTTTAATGATAAAATCGTCATGTGGAATTGTTTGGCCTCTGTTTAGTGAAGTACATTGATTGTGATTGACACCATCCACTGAGATGGGTAGATAATTTTATTTCTTATCTACCTACAACATATTGGTGTGAATTTGTTCGGGTTTTGCATTTCTCAACACCCATAAATTGGTATTAAAGCAGGAAGAACCTGCAGTGAGGCAAATCCAATAAAGCAGATTTTCTTATCCCTCCTTTGTTGCAAATCCAACAAAGGAAATTCAAGGGAGAGAAGAAACTCCAGGATGAGAACTGGTAAGATAATGTCCAAAAGCCAGTTGCGAAAAGAGAAAAAACATGGTATGTGGAGGAATGGATGTGAATTGGAGAAGCATATATTGAAGAAATGCAAACATTACGAAGATGTTGAGAAAAATTATTATAACACTGAAACCATAGAAATAGTCCAACTGAGAAAAATTATAGCCAAAGTAAATGATGGAAGTGAACATGAAGGGCACCAAGAAACAAGGAACCCTGAGAGCAATCCTGAGAGAAGAACTAGAGGATTCCCTTTTAAAATAAAAATGTGATAGAAAACTTCAGGCTGCTGACTCCATTGTCTATGTAGTGAAAGATCAGTTGTTTATATAGATAGTCTAGAAAGGCCCATCAATATATATATATATACCATTGCGAGAGAGCTTAAAGACTTGAAATTAGAAGATAGACATAATAACGTCAATTGGATCCCTATGAAGTTGGTGGGTTAATTTATCAACCTTCATCATAAAATTTCTTCCACATTATAGGTCAGTGCCATGGAAGGTGGAATAAAACAAAAATAACCTGAGACATATGAGGATCATTATTTAAAAGAACAATTATCTACTAACACTTGGGATCATTAGCTATGAATCTAGTGATCAGTAGCAAATCTATGTTCTAACCAATTTTACAGCTGTCTTTCACTTTCTTGCTCTTGTCGATAATTTTCTGCACAACACCACCAAGGCACTTCTTCAGATTATTCACCAAGTATTAAGTGTTTTTTTATATCGTCAAAAGAGCTATCATGTCTTGTTCAAAGCATAGACTTGACAAACAATAATGTGAAGACAAGAAGCACATCATGTTCTTTTGTCTGTACCTATCATCCAGGAACAACTACAAGTCTGGGAGGAAGATTTATAATTAAAAAAAAGGCAATGAAATTACCCACTATCCTTTGCAAAAATTATTCTTCAATTTAGCAACTGCTTAGCTCCAATATAATAAAGGCCATCAAGCATACTCATGAAGAGATGGGACAAGTCTGGGAGGAATATTTATAAAAAAAAGGTAGTGAAATTACTCCTTTACAAAAATTAATCTTCAATTTAGCAATTGCTTAGCTCCAATATAGTAAAGGTCATAAATTATACTCATGTCCAATATAGTAAAGACCATCAATTATACTCATGAAGAGATTATATTTCAAGTATGCTTATGGACAGTAAGACAATACGCCTGCATACCCATATGTGTGGCCTATTGTCAAACAAATATCTTACTAACAATGGATCTTGTGATCAGTGAAATAGTGCTAATGTCAACGATGAAGTGAGTGATCAAGTAAAATATGAACTGTGATTGATCTTTGGTTATATGGTTGTGATCTTACTTCCCTCTTCTATCTTGATGGTTTGAGGAGTGGTAATTCCTTCCAATGCATTACAAGATATGGTCGGATTTATTTGTTCTTCATCTAGGCTTTGTTCCTGGAGTATATCCTCTTCTTTTGACCTTTCTTGCTCCTTTTCTTCTTCCTCTTCACAATCTATCTAGAATAATTTATTCTCAACACATTATGACCTTTAGTGTATTTCCTATCACATCTGTAATAAATCCCTTTTGCTCTTTTTTCTTCCAATTGTTGTGGTGTCAACCTTATAGGTTGTGGAATACTAGGGGCAACAACACTTTCGTCTTTATAATTGTGAGTGGTAGGCTTCCTGGTTGCCATAATTTTGCTTTCCATTTTTCTTGCTAACCTAAATGCCTTCTCTAATGAATCAGGTTCCCAAAGGCGAAAATCATGTTGGATATTATCTTTTAAAGACCCTATGAACACATCAATCTTATGCTCCTATTGAATATCTTTTACCCTTATGTTCAATTTTTGGAACTCCTCAATGTGCTCCATTATTGAACCCTTTTGTTTGATACCTATCAATTGGCTAAAAAAAGCATTTCTTTTTGTATCCTCATAATGTGCTATCAATTCTTCCGTAAAAATTGCCCAAGTGATAAATTTCTTACGAGAGCAAAGCCATTGATACCATACAAACTGATTTGGTTCCAAATATAAAGTTGCCATATGTACTTTTTGTGTGTTTTTCACATTATTGAGATCAAATAACTGCTCCATCTGTGATATCCATGTGGCGGGATCCTTGCCATCAAAGTTCCTCATATCAATTTTTGGAATATGGTTAGTCTTTGATCCAACATTAGAGTCTATGGAATCATGATTAACATTTCTTTTGTTCTCATCATGAGTTTCCTTTACTACCCTTTCACCCTTATTGACCCTTTCTTGTAGCAACTTATTCATATTTATCTTCAATTCTTCCATCTTATCATCCATGCCATCAATTTTAGCTTCTACACCTTTCTTTAAACATCCATATTAGCTTCTACATCTTTCCTTAAACCATCCATCTTAGGTTCTGTTGCTTTTTGTACAAGTGACACTTGTTTCACTTGTTCTTGTAATTTTGATATATCATATAACATTTCTTCTTCTTCTTCATGAGTCATGCTAGAGATTCCAAGGTCCTTACTAGGTGTTTGCATTTTCTTTCCTAGGGGAATCATTTACCGGTAATAATGCTCTATTATTCCCTTTGAATTCCTTCAAAATAAATTTTCAAACCAATCTTAAGCAAAAATTTAAGAAAATCTACACACCTTTTTTCACTTTGTAGGAGCTCGATATTGCCTGTGATGTATCTCTGTACTTTATGATCATCTAGTTCTGAATTTGTGATCTACAGTAGCCCTTTGTGTCCTCTTTCCAATGCCACAAGTCTGACCCAAATTGGTTTCTCCAAGGAATAGTTATGCGAAATCTCCCACAGTGACTTGATTATAGACTAGTTCAGTAGAGCGAACTTGTACGACGTGCCACGAGTCATTGTTTTGACCTTTGGATCTGAAAAATGCATAAAAGAAACTACATTTTGTCTTATTTTTGTACCTTCTTACTAAATTTCAATCCGATCCCGAGAGAGAAAGTTATGACGATTTTCCCCAGGTCACCTGTTTGTAATGTAATTCAGGAGTCTGCAAAAATACCAACTTCCTCAGATCATATCTCCACAAATATAGTACGAAAAGCTCTGAAATTTGGATTTGAGGTTCAGCATGATTTCTTCTCAAATGGGGTTTTTTTTTTTTTTTTGAAATGTCACAGAAAAAAAGTTATAGCGAAGATTCCACGATGCCCTGTTTGGAGCAGCAAAACCCTAGAATCCAAAGCTACGATACCAAATGTTATGAAACTAGCTCAAGAAAAGATAGAAAAGATAGATCAACGCCTTATAATTCAACCTCTTCAAGGGGGAAACCTCCTTTACATTACATAGATAAACAATTCTTGGATGATTCAAATGACAAAACCTCCTTTCTATATATAGGAGTCTAAGGAGTCACAATATAATCCAGCCGACCTAACAATAATAATATAAAGCCACAAAAATAACAATAGATGGATTATATGGGGCACAGTAATAACAATATGGGGGCAATAGGGGCACAAAAATATTAATAAGGGGTATAACTACAATAGTAATGGGGTAATCACTAGTATTATAGGGACCCAACAAGGGAAAACGAGATTAAAGAGAGTTATGAATTAAGGTTTTACCAGTAGCAGATTGATATCAAACCCCACCATTATATCTTCAATCCATTAATGGCGCCTAGGTATGTTCCATTTCTAACCTCACTGCATTTCCACCCCACTTTTAGTCTTCTTCCACACAAGGAGGAGTACACACACCTCAGTTCTCTAGTTCAAAATTCAGTATTTTTTTCATCCTTGCTTTTAAGTTTATGAGTAGCTTATTTTCACTTTTCACAAGGCAGGAGGGAAAATGAGATTTAAGAGAGTTTTGAATTAAGGTTTTACTAATAGCAGAATATTGAACCCCACCATTGGATATTCAATCCATTAATGTCTCCCAGGTATGTTTCATTTCTAAACTCCCTGCATTTTCACCCCACTTTTAGTCTTCTTCCACACAGGGAGGAGTACACACACCTCATATCTCTGGTTCAAAATTCACTATTTTTTTCATCCTTGCTTTTAAGTTTACGAGTGGCATATTTTCACTTTTCACGGGGCACGAGGGAAAAAAAGATTAAAGAGAGTTGTGAATTAAGGTTTTACCAGTAGCAAACTGATATCGAATCCCTCCATTGGATCTTCAATCCATTAATGGCGCCCAGGTATGTTTCATTTGTAACCTCACTGCATTTCCACTGCACTTTTTGTCTTCTTCCACACAAGGAGGAGTACACACACCTCAGATCTCTGGTTCAAAATTCACCCCAAGTATGTTTCATTTGTAACCTCGTTGCATTTCCACTTCACTTTTTGTCTTCTTCCACACAATGAGGAGTACACACACCTCAGATCTCTTGTTCAAAATTCACTATTTTTTTCATCCTTGCTTTTAAGTTTATGCTTTAATATTTGTGCCCCACTTTGTTACTTTTTGCAGGGATGGCATTGGCATTTGATGAATTTGGGAAGCCATTTATTATAATATAGAAGCAAGGGCATAAGACCCAAATGAGAGACTTAGATGTTCAAAACTTCTAACATTGTGGTCACCAAGGTTGTTATGAGAATACTGCACACCTCACGCTTTAGAACCCCTAGGGTGATGTCATCAGTAAGCTCCTATCCTTTTTATTCACTCTCTATTTCTAGATCAATGAAACTGCCCTTAAATTATGAAAATTAGTAGAATTTATTTTAAAACCTGTATACTTCATAGCTAAAAATTACTTAAATTTTCTGTAAAGACTGAAATAAACCATTAAATTATGAAAATTAGTAAAATTTACTTTAAAACTTATATGATTCATAACTAAAAATTACTTAAATTTTCTGTAAAGACTGAAATAAGCCAATACTCTACAATCTACTCACTCTTTCTCACAAACTCAGAGACCCACTAAGCTAGATTCTCTACATATGTCGATGCCTTCCTATTAAAGCTCTTAAAATTGGTGAATGCGTTCAAATGTCGTTTGGATCATTGGACGTCTAATGTGCATTAAGGGGATTTCAGCCCCTAGATTTGTATGTGCCATATTCCATCATGTTGGTTCCATTTATAGGTGCATGTCGGTTTTCATTTTGGGTGGTTCTCATATTTTATAGGAGCTATATTTTTAGGGCCTGCATGTCAAACATAGTTACATGGTATTGGTCCATGCATGTAATATACCCAATAACTTCTGTACACTTTGAGGATGTGGTATTTCAGTTTACCACCCAAATTTACACAAAAAATGAACCCAAATTTACAAAAATTTATGAATTCACACAAATTTACGAAGTAAGTGAATAATTCACACAAAAAGTGAACCCAAATTCACACAAAAATACGAAGTAACTGAACTGAATTGTTTATGTTATTAACTATTTACTATTGACAGGCATGAAACTATATATTTATGCAACCTAAATACACACTACGATTCCATTAATCACGAATCCATAAAGCACAAATGTGCACAAGCAGTTAGAGAGGAAACCTAAAAATTAATTAAGTAATGAAACAGACAATAAAAAATTAGTAAGAATTCAATACAATTCATATATACATTTAGGAATACTTATCTATCTAGAATTGTTCAACAATTAGTTGCAAAAGAGGGAAGTAAGATCTATAACCGAAGATCAATCACAGTTCATATTTTACTCAATCACTCGCTCCATCATTGACATTAGCACTATTAGTTGCAGAAGAGGGAAGTAAGATCACAACCATATAACCAAAGATCAATCACAGTTCATATTTTACTTGATCACTCACTTCATCGTTGACATTAGCACTATTTCACTGATCACAAGATCCATTGTTAGTAAGATATTTGTTTGACAATAGGCCACACATATGGGTATGCAGGCGTATTGTCTTACTGTCCATAAGCATACTTGAAATATAATCTCTTCATGAGTATAATTGATGGTCTTTACTATATTGGACATGAGTATAATTTATGACCTTTACTATATTGGAGCTAAGCAATTGCTAAATTGAAGATTAATTTTTGTAAAGGAGTAATTTCACTACCTTTTTTTTATAAATATTCCTCCCAGACTTGTCCCATCTCTTCATGAGTATGCTTGATGGCCTTTATTATATTGGAGCTAAGCAGTTGCTAAATTGAAGAATAATTTTTGCAAAGGATAGTGGGTAATTTCATTGCCTTTTTTTTAATTATAAATCTTCCTCCCAGACTTGTAGTTGTTCCTGGATGATAGGTACAGACAAAAGAACATGATGTGCTTCTTGTCTTCACATTATTGTTTGTCAAGTCTATGCTTTGAACAAGACATGATAGCTCTTTTGACGATATAAAAAAACACTTAATACTTGGTGAATAATCTGAAGAAGTGCCTTGGTGGTGTTGTGCAGAAAATTATCGACAAGAGCAAGAAAGTGAAAGACAGCTGTAAAATTGGTTAGAACATAGATTTGCTACTGATCACTAGATTCATAGCTAATGATCCCAAGTGTTAGTAGATAATTGTTCTTTTAAATAATGATCCTCATATGTCTCAGGTTATTTTTGTTTTATTCCACCTTCCATGGCACTGACCTATAATGTGGAAGAAATTTTATGATGAAGGTTGATAAATTAACCCACCAACTTCATAGGGATCCAATTGACGTTATTATGTCTATCTTCTAATTTCAAGTCTTTAAGCTCTCTCGCAATGGTATATATATATATATTGATGGGCCTTTCTAGACTATCTATATAAACAACTGATCTTTCACTACATAGACAATGGAGTCAGCAGCCTGAAGTTTTCTATCACATTTTTATTTTAAAAGGGAATCCTCTAGTTCTTCTCTCAGGATTGCTCTCAGGGTTCCTTGTTTCTTGGTGCCCTTCATGTTCACTTCCATCATTTACTTTGGCTATAATTTTTCTCAGTTGGACTATTTCTATGGTTTCAGTGTTATAATAATTTTTCTCAACATCTTCGTAATGTTTGCATTTCTTCAATATATGCTTCTCCAATTCACATCCATTCCTCCACATACCATGTTTTTTCTCTTTTCGCAACTGGCTTTTGGACATTATCTTACCAGTTCTCATCCTGGAGTTTCTTCTCTCCCTTGAATTTCCTTTGTTGGATTTGCAACAAAGGAGGGATAAGAAAATCTGCTTTATTGGATTTGCCTCACTGCAGGTTCTTCCTGCTTTAATACCAATTTATGGGTGTTGAGAAATGCAAAACCCGAACAAATTCACACCAATATGTTGTAGGTAGATAAGAAATAAAATTATCTACCCATCTCAGTGGATGGTGTCAATCACAATCAATGTACTTCACTAAACAGAGGCCAAACAATTCCACATGACGATTTTATCATTAAACTTGTATTATAACATTCAAGTAAATTAGTGAAATAATAGTGATGCTACTCAATTACATTTACTCTAAAGCAGAAATTGATCCTCATGCACAGGATTAAGAAGGGATAAATAAAAAGAAATATTCTATTTCTCACAAAACAATGGGTTGCATAGTTTCTTTTTTAGGTAGAGATTCAATGCTAGTTCTCTTTCCAAGAGTTTACCCTTCTTGTTGCTCGCAGATTATTCCTTAACAATGTCCTTCATTTTCAGTGGAGTGATCTTCCTCAATTGCCCAGTGATATGCCTCAACTGATCCAAGGATCTTCATGCCCAATGATTGTGCTCAATTTCAGTTGTGGAGAATACATAAGCCCTTTATAGTAACATCATTAGACGTGAGTACCAAATACATGGCATTTCCATTCTCCAACAAAGCTTTGGAAGAAATTTCCCCTTCCACAAGAGCTATAATTTGGCTCTGCTTCAGAGATATGCTGAGGGAATAACCAGCATCCAACTTCTGCTTTCCTAGCCTTGTATTTTCCATGGTGATGGCCTTGTTGGACTGACCACATTATCTCTGGGTGGTTTTCCACCAGTTGTATAAAGAGGGCTCTAGGATCTTACTATCTTCCAAGGACTAAACAAAATCTGCCACAATGGAATGTTGAGCAGGGCTGAATCTGCCATACCAAATCAGATGTACATCCACAGTAGGACTACTGTGAGCAGGGGACCATTGTGATAAGTTAAAACAATCGGGCTACTATTCAACCAATACAGAGGAACACAGATCAATTAGAACAAGCAGACATACAATAAACTTAAACCCTACCATTCCCAAAATCAGAGAAACCTTACAAACCCTAGTGTTGTTGGGTTTTTCCTGACAGACAATAAACGCCTAATTTTTTTTTCTCCCTCCTTTGTTGGATTTTCCTCATTTTAGGTTCTTCCTTCTTTAATACTAATCGATGGGTGCTAGAAAATAAAAAACCTACACAAATGAATATCAATTTGTTGTAGATAGATAAGAAATAAAATTTACTACCCATCTCAATGGATGGTGTCAATCACAATGTACATCACTAAACAGAAGCCAAACAATTCCACATGAGGATTTTATCACTGAAATTATATTATAACATTCAAGTAAATCGGTGAAATAATAGTGATGCTACTCAGTTACATTCACTTTGCAGCAGAAATTGATTCTCATGCATGGGATTAAGAAAGGATGACTAAAAAGAAATACTCTATTTCTCACACAACAATGGGTTGCACGGTTTCTTATTTAAGCACAGATTCCATGCTAGTTCTCTTTCCATGAATTTACCCTTCTTACTGCTCAGTGATTATTTCTTAACACTCTCCTTCATTTTCAATGGAGTGATCTTCCTCAATTACCCAGTGATATGCCTCAACTGCTCCAAGGATTTCTTTCCCAATTGCATTTGTGGAAGTCATTGCCTTCTTCTCGAGAGAGTTTGTTGCTTCTCTTAATTTATTTTCCTCAAAAAATTCTTCCACTTTAGCCTAGTGATAATGTGGTCAGTCCAACAAGGCCATCACCATGGAAAATACAAGGCTAGGAAAGCAGAAGTTGGATGCTGGTTATTCCC
>Ga0181459_100304_pt1 | contig 10841 bp, 10 predicted proteins | sample InSIn2SAF170_FD_119060 | JGI IMG/M metagenome (GOLD analysis project Ga0181459, IMG submission 119060) | Clean room microbial communities from NASA Spacecraft Assembly Facility at Jet Propulsion Laboratory, Pasadena, California, USA -... ...
TCGGGACGGCAAAATGAAAAAGGTTCGAGAGAGTGCAACGGTAGTCATGGACAGATGGATCAAGTCTGGCTTGAACCAGTACTCCGATCGAGCTATTGACAAGGACATCCAAGAATTCTTCAAGGACAAAGATACGGCAGGTTTCGACCGCAGTCTCGCCCAAGCATCGGACTACATCAATGCCAATGCCTCATACAAGGAGCGGGACGAAAAGGTGCTATTGGAGTGGTTGAAGACAAATGAGTACGCTTGACTATCATGTAGGCTCTAGATGTAAGCAGACAGAAGACACTTGTCGCCTGACGAGTACCTTCCTGATTCGAAGAAATGATCACTTTTGACATTCATCACCTGGTAGTGCTCGTAACGCATGATTGGTCAAGAACGTAGAGTTCAAAAGCGATGGTCAGACAAGGCTGCCGCCGCAGGCATAGTGATGCCGACGAGGCTGAATATTCCCATAATCGTCAACGGCGGCTCTGGTTGTTCCCACACCGTCTTGTGGTCTACCGTTTACACAACGAACCTTGAATCCGACTCGTCATCCGCCTCCCTGTTCAGTTTCCAGTGTGACCGAACATACTCACACGTTTTCTGTTCTATAACAACTCTGTTACTACAAGCGCATACCCTGAAATCCGCCCTCTTCTTCAACAAATCCCCACACTACCAAAATGCAGCCAGAGTGGTACGTTGCATTCCCTGCGCGCATCCCATCCTTGATGTCGACCATGGCTGACATAAATTGTGCCGCAGAGTTCCACCTTGAACGTTGATGATTACAGTCATTGCATTGACGTAGTCGGCTTGAAGTGTAATTGAAAGTACTAACGCTGCCCTCAGATACGATTATCTCTTCAAGCTCCTGCTTATTGGCGACTCTGGTGTTGGAAAGTCCTGCCTGCTCTTGCGATTCGCCGATGACACCTACACGGAATCTTACATTTCAACTATCGGTGTTGATTTCGTACGTTCTCAGTCCACCCGGTTAGATCCACGCCACAGGCTGACTTATCGAAACAGAAAATTAGGACAATTGAGTTGGATGGCAAGACTGTGAAATTGCAGATTGTAAGAGACGAATCTACCAAAACACTTTGGGGGTCATTGCATTAACTAGTACTAGTGGGATACCGCTGGCCAAGAAAGATTCCGAACCATCACATCCTCCTACTATCGAGGTGCTCACGGCATCTGTGTCGTGTACGATGTCACTGATATGGACTCTTTCAATAACGTGAAGCAATGGCTCCAAGAAATCGACCGATATGCCACCGAAGGTGTCAACAAGTTACTGGTTGGCAACAAGAGTGATATGTCTGATAAGAAGGTGGTTGAGTACACTGTGGCAAAGGTACGCTTAATGGTAATACAATTACAATCCGTTTTGACACAAAGTAGGAATTCGCTGATAGCCTGGGTATCCCTTTTCTCGAGACCTCCGCCAAGAACGCCTCAAATGTTGAACAAGCCTTCTTGACTATGGCTCGACAAATCAAGGAGCGCATGGGTACGACAACAGTCAACAACAAGCCTACTGTTCAAGTCGGCCAAGGCCAAGGTGTCCAATCGGGCTCTGCTGGTGGTTGCTGCTAGATTTGAAAATGATATACATCGCTACATTTTAGGGGGTCTCACAATTAGCCATGATATATGGTTGAATTCACTTTGGTAGGTGGCTAATCAGAAATCAGAGTGAGATTGTGTGATCGACCTTCCTGGTTCCTAGTGGTTAGGTGATCGGCGTTGAGGAGCAGGCAACGGGTGTGGTGCATTCTAGATTTACTGGTTTTGCTGGCGAAAGGTTGCTTTGGCTTAATTCGCGACCATAAGCTGCTAATGAAGTGACTTATCCCGCAAGAATCTGGCTTGACTTTTCATATGTACTTCGATGTTCTTTGCCTCCTATCGTTTGGCCTGATTGCCCACTGACTGAACAGATGTCTCAATGTGAAATCATGACAACAAGACCTGCACGGGTACAAACGCTCGGTTGACTCCAATGCTGCTGAAACACGCTATCGAAGAGGTGGGATGGGATGCAGACGAAACTAATATGCTCAATACGAGGATTTAAAGGTCGTGTCTGCTTGTATAAGAACTTCTCGACCACAAGATGATCCTGTTCGCCCTTGAAGGACTGCTCAGCAATGCCGTCACCTTCTGGCTTTTCAGTCTTCAGCCTTGAGAGTAGCCCGAATGCAACGAGCTTTTCCATCACAGCCTCATCAGAAGCCACGCAAGACGCAGTCACCACGAGGGCTGACTGGCCACCAAGAGAGCCCTGGAGGACGTCTTGGGAGTTTCACAACTCTCTCTATTCGAACACGGTTATAACAACCGATGATCCACGTTCCTCCGAGACTACAACATTGGTTTCGCCTCCCTCAATTGCGAGCACTGACACCACACCTGAATTTCTGAACATCACGACTGATATCACGAGTACAGAAGACTGCTCAGGTACGGGAGAAATGGAAGGCACAAGCACTTCAGTCACGATTACAGCCTCGTGGATGTTGGTATCACCACAATGGATGACCAGCTCGTGGTCCGACTTATACAGCACTGCTGATGCAACTGCGGAAAGTAGTCAAGACGTGTATTCCTCAGTATCTGATGAGTATCCTTCTGACACGCCAGCAACCACTGCCAATGGTATCACCTCTGAAACCATGAGTTTACCCTTGACCTCTCACGACTCAACTACAAGCGTTAGTTTTACTTCACATGCATCTTATCATAACAACCATACTCATATTTGGCAGTCTTCTATCGAGTCTCCAAGACTGTCCGCAGTGTCTACGAATGCCCCAAGCACGAGTATGAGGTCCCCAAGTCCGAGTCTGCCTAATTCCCCTAACTGGATATCACCTTCGTCCTCAGGTCAGCCAGTGACAACTATATACCACTATCAACTGGATCCTGCTTGCTCTCAACAGGCAATATCCTACTCGTTTTATCTTCTAACGGGCATCCTCCAGGTTCTTTGATTGTGTCTCCCGCATCTAGTGGGGTAGTCGCGACAATGGCACCTGCTCCGTCTATTATCATCACGACCTCGATAACAACTATCGTTCCCATACCTTTGTCAGCGTGGGCGAGTTTGGAGCCTGCGAGTACGCCAGCTAAGTCAGATGTAAGTGACGTTCCATGTATGTCCGTTAACAACCTCAAACTGCCTCCGCCCCAATCCGATGCTGGCCTGTACGGTAAGTCATGGTTCCAAACGCCTGCCTGTGTGACATTACTCATACTGCCCTATCCGGTTCTACCCTGATCCCCTTTCTATTCAAAAGCAAAACTCTTCTTCCTATTCAGCAAGTGGACACGGTCTTTTTGGTGCTTAAAGCAGATATAAGATTTCGACTTATAGACATCCACGTCCTCATCGTCCTTCTCCAGCAGACATGATATATACTTGTATCTATTGTCCTGACTGTCCGATTGGGTTCTGCCCTGGAGCAGGCATAATCATATTCACAGCAGACTTGGACCCTACACCCGCAAAACCCAGCATCGAACCCGTTTCATCCAAGATCTTTAATGTACCGGTACTGACAGTACCCAACCAGGAAAGTACAACAACCACCATAGTCTCCATACCAACCACGACTTCAACCATAATAATAACAACAGATCCAACCACATTCATAACACAGTCAACATCACCACCATCGAATGACCCCACGAACTCAAGCAGCAACACAACCACCCCAATACCACCATCCACAATATCCCCAGCCTCAACCTCAGTCACACCACCACCACCACCACCATCAACACCAACTCCCTTGACGCAACCCGCCACCCAATCCCATCCCACTCTAACAACCCAAACCCTCCTCCTCCTAACATTCCTCCTAGTCCTCCCAACCCTCCACGCAATCCTCTTCATAACATACCGCCGTTACTGCCCACGCCACTACGCCAAAACCGAAAAATACTGCCCCTTCCGCCTGACATATCGCTATCTCGCTAGCTTACCCCCGTTCGCCGCGATCGAGCGCCGACGACAGCGGAATAAGGGGATTAGAGCGAGGAGGGGGTTGTATTTATCTAAGCATCCCTGTAGGAGTGTGGGTGGAAGGTCGAGGTCTGTGGGTACGGATACCACTACGACGGTGATTGTGGAGAAGGGTAATTTCAGTTCTGGACCAGGAAGTTCGGTGGGCGATGAAGGTTCTGGATCTGCGGGTGGGCGCAAAGGCTTCTGGAAAAGGTTGAGCGGGCTGTTCGGTGAATGTGACTTGGACAACTCCGGAAGCCGCAATAGATCCTTTGACCACGATGGGAAGGATGATAGATCCTCAGAAGACCGCGGTATTGACGTATGGAGTCCAATGGCACCGAAGACTGACATGCGCGAGGGAGATGGTGAAGCATATGTGAGTCGCCTTACTAGTGATGGGAGACCGATCCGGGATCTAGCTACTTTAGTCCGAGAACGGAGGGAGCAATTCCTGATGGCTGAAAGGGAGAGGGAGCGGAATGGACGTCAGACTAGTCTTTGAGGGAAGGGAAAACTTCAATTTTTAACATTCAGGTGATGCCTTCGTGAGGGTTTATTTTAGAGTCATTTAACTATTTGTTTAATTTCTGGAGATGGTGGGCTAGTTTGCTACCGGACAGTTATGGTTTTTCATCACCTGGAGGTTTACTGGCGGTTAGAGTTGGAAGGGAGGGCTGTGCTTGGACATCAATTGGTTCACTGATGCGCTGGAGATGCTTGCATTGAATACACAACCCTATCCTCATATTTTGATTGAGATCTCGAACATATACAAAGACAAATACATGAATGCTCACCTATTACTCAACAATAACACCAATTTGTCTTTCAATTTGGATGGCGTACACTAAGGGAACCTATGTGTTTAGCGAGCAAAAGGAGTGGCTGTGGAAGGCATTGCCCACAGTGTGCCAGTGCTCACGAGGTTAGCACCGACCATTTACCTTTCAGAAAGAAAAATGGCCGGTCCTGCTCCTTGTGCTTGCCAGTTATGTGGTCAGAATCATTTTCAGAGCTTTGTGGTCGGCTGCAGCTCCAAAAGTAGCATACGCCTTCTCACCTTCCTTTTGAAGGTTGAATTCTAATTCATAGTCAGTATATGAACTCAAGGTGTTGTATGTCCATCTTACCATGAGTAAGGAGGGTGTCCAACTTCAGCGTACCCGCTTCGAACATGCGTAATAACGAAGCTGTAGAAGTGCAATTCACGAACCCCATAGTGATACCTAGACAAGGTCAGCCCCGTACAACCACATCGCATTGATCCAAACTTACAGATATTCAACCCCCAAAGCTTATCCATAGCAATCGTCGCCGATTTCCCATGCACACCAATATTAGCCAAATTCCCCCCAAACGACAGCAACTCCTGACACATCTCAAACGAAGCCGGCACACCAACAGCCTCAATAACAGTATCGAACCCAGCCCCACCAGTCAGCTCCCTCGCCTTCTTCACAGCATCCTTATCACCAGCATTGATAGCCACATCCGCGCCCATCCCCTTCGCCGCCTCAAGCCGTCCCTCATCCTTATCAATAACAACAACAAGACTCGGAGAATACAGTTTTGACGTAATCAGCGCCCCCAACCCAACCGGTCCAACCCCAACAATAACAACACTAGACCCGGGTTTAACCTTTCCCGCAAGAACACCAACCTCATACCCCGTCGGCACAATATCACTCAACATACACAACGCCTTCTCATCAACGCCCTTTGGCGCATGATACAGACTCGAATCCGCGAGCGGCGTCCTCACATACTCCGCCTGCGTGCCATCAATCGTATGTCCCAGTATCCAACCCGCCTTGTCGCAATGAGACCACAGTCCCCGCCTACACATCGCGCACGCAGAACACGACGTGATGCATGCGATCAACACCAAATCTCCGGCCTTGAAGTTCTTGACTCCGTCGCCGACGCTATCGACTACTCCTACGCCCTCGTGGCCGAGCGTAGTGCCCTCCGCGCATGTTGGTACGTGGCCTTGTAGGATGTGTAGGTCTGAGCCGCAGATTGTGATGTACTTCAGTTTGATGATTGCGTCGGTTGGGTCCCGGATTTCGGGTTTTGGTTTGTCTTCGAGGACGATTTTGTTGTTGCCGCGGTAGACGAGGGCTTTCATCGTGATGATATTGTCGCTGAGTCTTGCGTTGCGTTACGTTGAGAACTCCACAGATACGAAATTTACGTGCAGTAGTCGATCGATATGAAGAGGTATACCTGGTCTTTCGAAGTCGAAAAAAATTGCCTTCGTGATGGATATGAAACCACCACCCCAACACCACTCCTCCTACTCACATCTTATTAAAGAGCAGCAGCAAGACATCCGTTACCCCGACTCGACTCAACTCGCCTCGACTCGACATCCCTTAGAAATCCAAACCAGCCCATCACATCTTCTGAGAACCGTGACCCCTCAAAATGAACAAACCTTGAATGAACGAGAAGAGGAGAAGAGGATCGGTGCTTCGAGGTCCAGTAGTGGATCTATGGTGTTACCCCAGATCCAAGAATGGGGCAAACGTAGGTACTTGCATTAGTCATGGATGACAAAACACGATTTGCGGGGACCCCGCATTGAGATGGGTGGCGCGTCGCGACCTGTTTGGGATGAACGGCGCAGGTGGCTTTTGTTGGAGGGATGGAGTTTTCTTGCAGATTTGTTGGAGATCGTTGCAAGGGGTCTGGATAATAAAAGGTATCTGTACATGTAGCTGTGTTGGGGGGACAGTGGCAAGGAGGGTGGCAACAAAGATAGACGCGGGTTGGTAGATACTTAGGTATCTATATAGGCATAGCTTTTTTGCCCAGATGAGAATATGACTTCGACACTAGCTTGCTGCTGTGTATATCCAACCTGACCAACAACGAAGATCCCCTCTCCTCCTTCCTAGATCCAATCCAAACCCATCGTCGTCATCCACCTCCTAGATATGCTCACTGCTGCCCACTCGGCACCGGATAAGGCCCATACCCCGGTCTCGGAAAAACAGGCCACCCCGTCGTATTGTCAAAACTAAACTGCTGCGTCCTAATCGTCCTATCACTCCACCCCTCAACATAGTCCCTCATCCCATGATACACAATCCACCACTCCGAATCATCAGGACTCTTTACAAAACTCGCATGACCCACACCATACGCCTCTTCCGCTGGATTCTCGTAGAACACGCAACCCGCTGTGTTTTTGAACCACGAGTTCGCGTCCATGGGGTTGAATGGGGCGACTAGTTCGAGGAGGCCGAGACAGTAGTTTTGGTTGTCGGAGCGTGCGGCGGAGTAGATGATGAAGTTTTGGTTTGTTGTGGGGTTGATGAGTTGTTCTGGGCCTTCGTTCGAGGAGAGGCGGACGTTTATGGTGCGGTTGTAGGGGGTTTTTTCCCAGGGTTGGTCGGGTTTGCTGATTATTGTGCGGGATGAGAGGGGGGAGGATACCGTCCAGGGGTCGGACACTGGGCATGTCAGCGTTTGGAAGAAGTGGGAATACATGAAGAAGCTGCATGAAGATCAGGTAGGACAGTTTAGACCAAGATGAGCTTGAAAGCAGCGGCTGAAGGCGGAGAGCCCAACCACCAGGTTGAGCTAACAGTTCGAGGTAGAGGACAGAGGAAACTTACTTTCCGAGATGCACAGCATAGATGGCCAACTCGTCTGGTTCGTATACCAACAACTGTAAACATGATACAACTGATTGTTATATTGGAAATATGTCCCTATTCATAGTTAGCATCAACCAGTCCATCTACTCTCATCCAAAACTGACCATCAATGGCAAACTGATCATACGTATCCAACTCGGCCTTCATCGTGTACTCGCTATCCCACGGATCACTCCCTGAGCTCTCAAGTACAAACATGCGATGATTTACAGCCGGACAGCTGAAGTCACACAACATATCCTGATCCGGGGAAGGTGAGTCAGGGTCAACATCTGCAGTGTAAATGATGTACCACTTCTGGTAGGCGTCGAAGTAGTGCAATTCTGGAGCCCAGTTGTCATAGGTGTAAGACATATTCGCGGGAGGCTGGAAGGCGAGTTTAATGTCTGCATTGTCCCAGTCCCTGTGGCAACCACGTTAGCAAAGATTGCTGTATGGGCGATAGGACGCACGTCAAGACGCTACTTCTGAGGATAGTGACATTATCGTTAGTCGTGTAAGTCATGTAGTAATAATTGCCATTCTTGACGACCCATGGGTCAGCACCGAACTGGTTGTATATGGGGTTGGTATAGGTCGCGGCGGAAGAGCTATAAGTCTGGCTTGCTGTTGGGCTCGTGGATGCTGGACTCTGAGACTGGCTTGGCACAGCACTTGCTGCTGTTGATGCTAAGCTCTGAGGTTGACTCGAAGCTTGACTCGCCGCCGCACTCGGAATCGAACTTCCGAAAGTGTGACTCGGCCATTGACTCGGACTGCCCCAATTATAGCTCTGGTCACCAAGCACAAAGCTCGAGCTCAACACCCAAAGATACGAGCAAAAAGTGGAAAGCTGCATATTTATGACCTCAATGTTAAGCAAAGAAACGAAAATGAGAGCGACAGCAGTAACGACATAATGCCATGAGAAGGCCTGAGTAAAGGTCATATACCTGTATCGTGTGTCCCATGTGATGTTGGAAGATCAACGAGCTGCAGTGTGATGTTCCAAGGTTACATTAGTTGATGCACTTCTTCCACCAAGTACCAGTCCGTGATTGCCGTGTGTCGATCATGAATGATGCTCATTGAGGCTAAAATCCTAGCGCTGCATGTCCGGCCGCGGGGTACCCTTGTAAGCTTGTGTCCGAAAGCTTGTTTTCTGCCACAACGCCATGCAGTCCTTGACAGCAAAACGGCCACTCCTTCACCTGCTACTGTACAAGGTATTGAATATTGGTAGCAGCACGCCGTACGACATGCTAAGGGTAGAATAGGCTGTTATTCAAGACTGCAAGTCACGAAGTAAACACCACGTGCATAGACTTATGTCGTCCTTAACGCAAAGTGAGGATGAGAGTAGATGCCATTGATGGTGGAAGAGCTCACCATGGTGGGTTTTGGTACATATTACATACATACATCAGTACACTTCCATCGTCCATACCATCAAAGTGGGCCTGCTCTGTGGTTTCTAATATTTTTACCATGTTGTTGTTGTATCTTCACACCTTAAAACCTCAAACGCCGTCATTTTCTCATCCCTATCCATACCGGGTATCTTTCGTCGTCTCTTGATCAGGTAGACTCCTTGCCCAGCTAATTTCCAGCGAACTCAATTCCCAGACCGTCACCAGCTCCCTTGGTCTCTTCCTCGTCGTCGTTGGAGTTCTTGATCATTTCAAGAGCTTCGGTTGCTTGACTGGTCTCGTGCTCAAGGTGAGGATGCTCTTCATCAGCATTATCATCGTCTTGGTTCGTCATTTGTTTGAAAAAACCATCATATTCGCCTTCCACTGGTGATCCTCCATCATTTCCTGCATTATCTGACTGGTCGCCAGGTGTTCCTGCAAGTCCGGAACGTAGGTCTTCATCGCCGTCTCCATTGTTCCGAAACAATGGAAATGAAGGGTCAGACTCGCCTCTGCTTTGCGCACTTCGAACAAGTGCTGCTGTAACCATGGCATCACGCATTCGACCAGGAGCTGATTCACCAGTTGGGCTGAATAGAGGCGACGGCGTCGTTTCAGGGTAATCTCCTGCACCATTGCCGCCAAAGCTATTGGCAAACGAGGGTGAGGGCCCAACAAAGTCACTGCCAAAGGCCCGAACAACCTTTGGTCCGCTGATCGATCCTGGTTTGCTAGCATCTGGTGTATTTCCACCAGCATGTCCAGAAAGCTGCGTGGGACTGTCAACAGATCCACCTATGGATGGTGACTCGTTAAGTGGCCTAGGCATCAATGTTCCGGTGGGATACGATTCAGTCGGCTTCCTTCTCATGTAAGTCTTGGTTCGTAGATGAGATGGCAGATCTTCAGGCTTGTTCACGTCAAACTCCTTCATTAATTTTTGGAGCTTTGTGGGCCGTGGCTTTCTGGTCGACAAGCTTTGATCGAAGATTGGTGGCGGCTCAGGAGCGATAGGCTGCCACTTGTGTAGCTCCTGTCTAAACACATTTGTCTCATATGCTAGTAAGACTTCTGCGCCTTCGATCTTGCGAAGGTAGAACAGCATCTCTGGCATCTCGTCGATCGTACGACACAGCTGATTGCCGCTCGTGTACTGAGAAAGGAAGTCTCGGAAAGCCTGTGCTTTGTCGACGATACGGTTTAGAAGATCCTCCTCTTCTGGTTGGAATGGCAGACCAGGCATCTCATCTGCCCAATTCTGAAGGTCCTCAAGCTTTGGCCGTGCCGCGTCCCGTGGTATCTTTACACGCCAGTCACAGATTGGGCAAGTGAACATCTCGTACTCCTTGACCTTGCCGCGTGCCAGTTTGAGACACTTGGCATGATACCAGTCATGGCAAATCTCGCACTCGATCATAAGACCGGCCTCGGGCTGTCGACAGAGACAGAAGACTGGCTTCTCCTCATCATTAACTCCTGCAGGCTTCTCTTGCCCTTCGACTGGACTAGCCTCCCGTGATGCCGGTTCGACTGGTGGTCTAAAAGTGTCATTCAAGTCAAAGCAGAAGTTGTTGCGATCCTCCACGATTTTCATGTGCTGCTCAAGGATGTGTAGAGGTGCATTAGCTTTGCCGAATAGCTTCTTGCCTTTGCGCATCCAATCCTCATGACGTTTCACTTCCTTCTCGAGGTCAGCCGCACCATGAGGCTTGCCATTGAGGTCTTCCAGTCCTTTCATAACGTCTCTGACATGAGCATACGTCGGACGTTTCC
>Ga0181459_100305_pt1 | contig 10823 bp, 8 predicted proteins | sample InSIn2SAF170_FD_119060 | JGI IMG/M metagenome (GOLD analysis project Ga0181459, IMG submission 119060) | Clean room microbial communities from NASA Spacecraft Assembly Facility at Jet Propulsion Laboratory, Pasadena, California, USA -... ...
GACTATCAATTTGCCTCATGACTTCGTGGTTGGACAGTACAACGATGTTCAAGGTACCAAAAGCCTTGTAGAGTCGCTGCCCGAGAACTCTCTAGCAGCGATTTTAGTCGAGGTGATGATTGGCAGTGGGGGATGCTACATAGGGTCAAAAGAATTTCTCAACACCTTACAAGAGATCGCCACTCAACAAAAAGCACTGCTCATAATCGATGAGGTGATGACAAGTCGGCTGGCATACAACGGTCTCCACACAACGTATGGACTGAAGCCCGATATTGTAACTTTGGGTAAGTATATTGGTGGTGGTATGACCTTCGGAGCATTTGGAGGCCGGAAAGACATAATGAGTCTGTTCGACCCGCGAACTGGCCAACTCGAACATGCAGGCACCTTCAACAACAACGTCTTCACCATGCATGCCGGTGTAGCTGGTTACAACCTTCTCACGCACGACACACTAGCTGCCCTAAACGACTTGGGCAATGGCATGCGCTTGAAGGTCGAATCTGTGCTCCAGAAGCACGACTTGCTCGGTGATGGCACCATACCATCATCTCCAGTCGTTGATGAAAGCTTGCATCAAATTGACCACCCACTTCGGCCACCAAAGATGTTCATCAAGGGTGTCGGCAGTATAATGTGCATGCATTTCGCCGGACCAGACCGCGATCTTCTGCAAGGTCTGTTCTTCCATCATTTGCTCGAGCAAGGCATATATATCGCCCAACGAGGCTTCATGGCCTTGAGCATAGAGATCACCGAGGCTCATGTCGACAAATTCGTGAATGCTGTAGATTCATTTTGCAGACAGTGGGATTCAGCCGTAAGATGGGAGCAGTGAAGCAGGCTCGAAGAACTTCCAGCTTCACTCCAGCGCAGGTAGCGCCTCGCTCTGTCGTCTAAACACAAACAAAGCATCATCCTTACCCGCAAAGCTCGGAAGAGGCACCTGCACAATCTTCTTAAACTCAGGCCGTTCCCTCTCCATCCACTGATCAATAGTCTCATCCTTAAACCCAGTATACCCATTTTCATTCTGCGTCCCAGCAACACAAACCACATCTCCCTTATACGCATCCAATACCCCCGTCGTAAACTCCAGCCCAACAACAGGATACACCAAAAGCAGCACATCACCCTTCCCCTGCCCAGGCCTACTCTTCTTCAAAAATCTCACCCCATCCGCCACAACCGTATCCTCAATCCATATAGTCCGCCACGTACTCTGTCCATTATCCACAGCCTTGACCTCACACCCATGCCGTCGGAGCATATACGTCCAATATCCATTCCCACTCCCAATATCAAGCACCAACTTCCCAGCACTAACAGCCTTGATAATCTCCAAACTCTCATAACTAGGACACACACATCCAAAATGATGCATAAACACCGGCAGAACATGATGACTCATCTTCACGTTCACACTGTTCGTGTCCGGTCCAGCCCACTTCAGCGAGAAACAACTCCACGTCCAGAAATCAGCATACACATTCGGTTGACTCTTCTTGCTTCTCGGCACAACAACACTGCTATCAACGAATCTCTTACTCGTCAAACACTCCGCAATACCAGCCCTAAGACTGCCCTTCTTAGCATTCGCCTTAAACCCCTTCAACGCATTCCCCGCCACTTTACTGGGGTCAAAAAGCGCAATATAAGCCGCCACATCCCCCGGACTTGGATACTGCACCACACCCTCTGGGTCACGGTACCAATCACACAACCCATTCACCCCTCCGGCCCTAATCGCCCCCCTGCACATCCCCCAAATTCACACTCGCAGCCCCAGCATGATACGTATACTTGTCGTTCGTCACCGACAATCCAAAAGTCGTGGTTATCGCGAGGCGTAAATCGTTGTTGGATAGTGCTTCGCGGGTTTTGGTGTGGAGGTCTGCGTTGCTTAAGAGTGCTTCGGGATCGAATGTTGAGGCGCCGATTGTGGAGGGGGATTTGCGGATGGACATTATGATATGTGGTGGGTGGCGGAGAACTTCTCCGGGTCCGATTGGTGGGATAGTGTAGTGCTTCAGTACTGGTGCGTAGCTTTTTGGTTGAGTAGTGAAACGCGATGAGGGTTCGTTCGATGGAGCAACCTGGAGTGTTTTTAAGGGTGCATAGTGGGAAGCCTTCTTTGTAGAGTATTCGCGACGAGGTTTTTTTCAGGTTGGGTGATGTTGAGAGTCTTGAGGAGTGAAAACACGAAGTTGAGGTTGGTGAAAGTGAATTTGGTATCGATATGGGGGCGGAGAATAAACTTTGCTGACTATTGAACGCCATTCCTCGTGTTTATTCAAGTTTGGCGTATGTACGTACTTCAGTGTATAGTTGCGTTCTTGTTCTATGTCTACATGATACACAAACCCATGTAGTCTATTATACATTGCGACTGATCACTTCGTATGCCATGAGAGCTCAGAGACGAATGTATAAATACGTAATTGGCAAGCGAAGCCATCAGAGTCTAAAATCAGATATACCTGCCGCAAACAAATGCTTGCTTTGTAGCTAGATAATGCCCTGCCCAGCATAGTATGTCATCAATCATTTCGAATCCCAGCACCAACTCCATGCTCATGGTTGGGCTGCCGAGTCCAGTTCAAGCTCGCCCATAACGCCACAACGACCTTCAAGATCGTATGCCGTCTCATACCATGCCATGCAAGACATCATTCCACCCTAGTGTGTTGTGGAGTTAAGCCATGCTTCATTCCTCATTACTTCGTGTAAATTTGCAAACAGCTCTGTGTGAATTTTGGAACCATCTCTTTACTCATGAACCACATGCGCAAACAGTGATATTTCCGCGTTTATTCCAGCATCTAATTGATCTGCATGGGTTTCTCGCCAGTCTAAAAGTGCCTCTGACACTGCCTCATCACTATCAATGAGAACGTAATCGCCATCCTGATCCTGGTACCGTAACTTCACCATACCAGCTGAGATTGCGTGGTTTGTGAAGCGTGCGAGCTTTGCATCTATTCGGTCAGTCAACGACCTGAAGGTGATATTGATAGGAATAATCATTGACACGTAATTGTCATCAAATCGAATTTTGGCGCGTAATTGTGACAACATCGATTCCCCATTAGCTGACGGAGGGACCGCTTGATACGACATTGTTCGATCAACCGACTGCTGTTGGCCATGGCCCAACTTCCTGGACTCAACGGCTGTAAACGATGGATCATATGTATACCCATGGCCGGCCATGGGCGGTCGATGGCCCATCTGAGACGCTTGAGCTAACGGCACATTTCGCATTGATGGGTGATTGCCCAAATTTGGATGGCCTCGATTCGGCGCTGGCGTTTGCTTGGACACATTTGAAGGTATAGAAGGTACAGCAGGGATGTTCTCGCCGTACTTGCGATGTTGCTGTACTTGAGGATGGATGTCAGGGCTACTCGCAGAACGCATGCGGCTCAACGGTACGTTGTTTGCAGACTGAATGCTCCCAGATGGAAGCGAAGGTCTTACGGGGTGTCGACCGTTTTGCTGTATATATGGATTTCCTTGTCTGTGATCGCGGCCCATAGCGGGTGCTGTGTTCCTGTAGTTTGAATCATGAACGTTTGTTGTTGGTATCTGCTGCTTGTAGCTCGCCGCATATGCTGATTGAGCGCTAGATCGTGTTGATGCTGACTGTGGTGTACTTTCTCTGTCGATTGGAGAGAAATATGAATCGCTAGTGTATTGCCCAGGTGATTGGACAGAGGTGTTCAAAGGTGGTCCACGGATCCGGCCCGTAGACATGTGAGGGTTACTTGAAGCACCACTGCTTCCGGTCGCTGAACGCTGGCGCAGACTGGTACTAGAAGCGTTTCTGCTCATGCTTAAGTCCGCATCGCCATATGTGGTGCTCGACATTCTGCTGTAGTCTGGGTCATCGTCATCCTGCTCAGCATATGGATTCGGAAGATCTATGTTCGCGAGGGATGTAAGTTTTGTGCTTGACACATTCGCCCCTCCACTTCGTTCGAGCATGCAGGATGAACGTTGCGTGTGCATCATGTCATGCCATTTCTTCAATGTCTCCTCGTTCTTGAATCTTATGACGAATTGGTCCGTCGACGCATCCCCCTTTTCACCTTTCCAGATTATGTTAAGTAGATAGTCGCCTGCTTTCGCGCTCATACTCATTGTAATGACGTTCGCAAAGTATATCCTCCCTTTGACATGCAATTTGGGCTTGCCGCCAACACTTACAGCTGCCAGCCCCTTCTTTTTCTGCTTGGCAGCATTGACATCTTTGCACATGACCAATATTCGAGCGAAGAGGTAAACATGATATTCTTTTTCTTCTTTGCTGAGTGGGCTTTCCTTTAGCACGTTGAATGTACCGATCAAGAGCAGCTCTCCCAGAGACGCCAAATTGAGGCCTTTGAAGTCATCAATCCGTTCTTGCAGGTCTTTCACGGCATCTTCTCGTGTCTCCTTGTCAATGGATGCATCTGCTTGGTTCAGAACATCCTGTATGATCGAGATGGCTACATCAAGATCAGAACAAAGAACTTCCGATTCAGTTTGCTTCCTCAAGTCCTTCAATAATAGAGGATATTTTGTTAGCCTCTGAAAAGGCTTTAACAGGAATCCATTCAAGATGGTTGGATTTGCCAGCATCTGCCTCATGAGAGTGGAACGAGCAGCCCTTTCCATTGTAGACCACTCTTTCGACACAGTGACTTCGCACCGCTTCTGGTTAGCGATAAATGGCTCGTATTGCCTGAAAGGCTCTTTGTAACGCACGAATAATTGACCCCAATTTTGGTCCTCGTCTGGAAGCTCATACTGTTGTTCTATACGAATCAAAAAGCGTTGTGCAAAGTCCAGAAGATTGTTAAGATTGAGGAAAATATGGTGAATAGTGTCACCGGTAACTGCACCAGCTTCTTCCAGCTCTTTCTTCATGGCTTGCAAATTCTGCAAGTGATGCACGTAGTGTCTTTCGCTGTTCACCAATTCTTTCAAAATATGGTCTCGCCGGGTCATTCGTTTAGGGGATTTGGGAACAAGCACATCTGGATCAACAAGACTATTGCCTGACCCGGTACTGGACGACGATGCTTGTAACTTGCCACTCATGGCCAGTATATCGAGGACTTTGTTGACGAGTTTCGTAACTTTGACAAATCCGGTCGTATTGTCGCTATACAACTCTATGATGGAAAATATATCTTCCATTGGGATTTTCATTTCATGGTGACAAGCCTTGATGAATTTGAAGGCAGCTTCCTTCCCAATTTTCTCAGGCACAGATGTCTTGACAGTCAGTTCTCCACCCTCTGGATCTGAGGCATTGTAAATCGTCAAAAGTGGCAGGCCAGTCCTAAAACACTGCCACAAAGAGGATACCGGATCTGAACCTTCATGTTCCCTATCTTCCATCTCTTCGAGATATGGTTGGAAGCCAGGGACTCCGGAGAGTCGTCTTCGTAGCTTGATGCATATTTGATATAATGACTCTCCTTCTCTTACATTAATTATATTATTCCGATCCAGCATAGGCGCTCCTCCGTCCATGATTGGAACTGCTATCGGCTTTAGCGGGCTAGCCAACATCCCAATTGCAATGGCCGCGTGCGAACAAAGACTGTATGTATCGTGCTATGGCGTCTTCATTGGTAAAGTTGGGGATGATCGCGAGAAGTTCGTGTGGAACAAGCGACAGTGGACGTGTTGGTTCAGGACGGTCTGGATTCAGTCGGATAAACGAAAAGGTGGGATGTAACCAAGCAGGAAGCGCAATCGTGCGCGAAACTAGTATGAACGTATGCGATCGCAAAAGGCCGAAGGGGTCTCAAACACTGTATGGAAATTAGACGTTACTGTCATTATGAGAAGGGATAGAAGGGCCGGGAGGGGTGTAATGCATACCTTCTCGCTTTCCTCCAAGCTCCCACAGGATCGTGATAGTGAAGTGGCTATTTTAGGTGCAGTAGCACCACCCAACGCCGGTGAGGTTGCAAAGGCCGATGATAGGGTTGGTTGTGAGACTCGACTACAGAGCCAATGATTTGTGGTGGTGTTGAGTCGACCAGCGCGAAAGAATGGCCGAAAGGAGCGGGAAAACAAGGCTCGCGGCAAGCCCCGTCAAACTTCAAGCAATCACAGCACAGCGTATACAAACACTATGAGGAAGCACAGCTTCAACTCGTCGTTTGAAATTCTAGCAAAAATGGACAATGCGATTGAGAATGATGGAGCAAGCGATCAAAGAATGACAGAATTCTTTGGAGAAGATTCAAACTTGTGCAGACCGTAGAACAGTACCACGGCCAGCTCCTGCTTTCCAACTACTGCACGCTTCTGTCCCTGTCCACGATTCCGCAACGTGCTCCTTGCCGTTTTGAAGCAAGTGTGTCGATAGGGTGGATCAGTGAAGTCTGAAAGGACGAATTGTTTTCTTGTCTGGCGCTGGTGGTGCACACTCTCTCTTGTCCGCCCGAACGCCGCAAGGACTGGGGTCCGATGAGAACTAGATAGCATTTGGCCTTAGCCAAGAGTACAGTACAGTAACAGTATCGCTCTCCTCGCTTCTACCGTTAGCATCGGGGTCTGCGCATGAAGCTGTTATACCCAGATCAGAGCTGCCCGCGATTTGACACGTGTTTCATCGTGTCAGAGGTTCAGGTGGTCAGCAAATGGTGTGGACGGTGACAAAACTTTGATCAACAGAGGAGAAGGCAGCGCCTGCAGAAAGTTTTGCATTCAATTGCTTCTCACATGCTCTTCAAAAGCATGTTCGAAGCACAGAAGTGCTGCACAATGGACAGCAGAAGTCATGTCCGTCGGACGTTTCCTTGCATTCTTAGTGCGACTCGAGGCGAAGTTGCTTGCTTTCCCGCCTTCTAGAGCATTCTTATGTCCCAAGATGCTGGCATTTGGTGGCACGCCACTGTTTCTGAACCCTCGGGACAACACCAAAGAAGACCCACAGCATTCTTTCGTCCTAATGTAGATAGGGAGTGTTTCGAATGCGCTCCGCATCCAACCACTTTCGTGGCTAGCAGGTGATATCAGACTTTCACTATTCCCGACGACTGCTATGCCGTGAGCAGCGACAAGGTGGGCGGCCGCGGGATGGTAAGACGAGCTCAGACTCAGCTCATTTGAAGCTGCTACACCAGCACAAATGACCGAAATGGTGTAGACACGTGACTCTGAACTCCTGTGACGAAAAGTCCACCAGGTTACCAGCACTCGAAACATAGGCTAGTACTAGAGCTTTTCTAAGAGACCATACCAGTCATCAGACTGCGACATGGCTAACTCAGGCGCATCAACCCCGCGCAATTTCATGTCCCAAGCTGCATCGGCTGAAGAGCTTTTAAAGTCTCAGACCGTCGGGCTTGTGCAACTCAATGACTTCCGGAAGCGTAGACGTGATGCTGAGGACCTGAGAAGCGACGGGTAAGTTCAACCTATTGGTGCTTCTAGAGTAATACTGAACTGCAAAGTGTAGTATTTCGACACCAAGGAGCGATGCGAGTGAGGTAGAATCGGACATAAACTTCAAGAAGAAAAAGCGGAAGCTCGGTGGTCGCAAACTGCTATCCTACCACGACGACGATGAAGAATCGCAAGAAACACTGCGACGACCAGCAAAGGTGACGCAGGCTGCGCAGCAAGACACACATTCTGAAGACGCTGGAGTTGCAGCTCAACCAACCACGAAACATAAACTGGCACCAAATCCAACCACAGCAGTACCTGCTCCGAAGGCCATGACCAAGGCTAGCCTTGCAGCTGAGGCTGCTGAACGAGAAAGATTGCGCATCGAATTCATGCGGGTGCAAGAGCAGGTTCGAGATAGCGAAATTGCCATACCCTTTGTCTTCTATGATGGGTCTAATCTGCCTGGTGGCATGGTGAAGGTTAAAAAGGGAGAACATATTTGGCTGTTCTTAGAAAGATGCAGAAAGGTTGGTGCAGCTATGGGTGTGAACAGTGAAGGTAGCGTAGAAGGAGGTGGGACAAGACCACCATCCGTTGGCAAGAAATCATGGGCGAGAATTGGTGTGGATGACCTGATGCTTGTGAAGCGTGATATCATAATCCCACATCACTATGAGTTCTACTACTTCATTGCCAATAAGGTGGCCGACCCAAACCAGCCTGAAAAGCTGCTATTCGACTACTCGGGTACAACCTCAGTAAGCGACAACAGTGAGGAGCCATCGCTACTTCGGAATCCCAAAAACGAAAGAATCGAAGGGCAGGACGATGATGCGACTTATACCAAAGTGGTTGACCGAAGATGGTACGAGAAGAACAAGCATATCTATCCAGCTAGTCTTTGGCGAGAGTACAAATCCGACAAGAATCTCGAGGAGTTGCGTCAAGGTCGAAAGGATACACAAGGTAATACATTCTTCTTTTCATGAACCATGAATTAGAGCACAGCTTGGTGGTCATTGGCCAGGAAATCATCCCACCGGGAAATACATACAGCATTCACCAGGCGCGCCTTCCTCCTCAATCCAGCTCCCTCTACTGCCAAAGCGTTTTGTTTCTGTCCACTAATTGTGCATTCACTCCTTGTTTCTCCCACTTGATCTGTTGGCTGTATGCTCAAGCCATCATGGATGTTTCGCTGCGCTGCAATAACCATGCGAATGGCTACTGCCGGAAAGAACTATCGGATGAAGGCATCGTGACAAGCTGCTCGTAAGATCTTGTTCTAAGTTCTCGGGCCCAACTGACATGTTTCAGTCATGTTTTCTGCAAAGACTGTATTCGACGATCCGGATTTCAAGAGGCGCCTCGAGATCGAAGAAAGTGTCCGGCTTGTGGGACTGGGTTGCCATCGGCCGAAGACGCTATCCTCATTACTCTCAGACCGACAGAGGAATATAAGAGTACTGTCCTCAGTGGCCTGGATCCAAGTACTGTTCTCGAGTGCACACTGCGAGCTATTCAGTTCTGGAACTACCAGATGAGTACTGAAATGTGAGACGGAAGCTAGCTGTACTACTTCCCTATTAACACTTTACAGTGCCTGGCAACAGCATTTGGTCAAAGCTATGACTGACAAATATTCGTCTCTCAATACACATGCCAACAAAGTAATTGATGAAGCCAACGCTGAGATCGGTGACCTGCAGACACAAATTCAACGTCAGTCACGTATACCACTTTCTGACACTCTAGATCAGTGGCTAATGCTTCCTAGGCTTGAGCATTGAGAAAGAACAAACCGACAAGAAGAACGAAGAAATGGCACATGTGTACAAAGACAAGACTAAACGCTGCCAGACCCTTCAGCAACTCTACGATACCCTCAAGAAGAAAGTGCAAGACGAACAGACTCGAGGGGCAGCTACCGCTAGTGCAGAACACACACTTCAACCAATGGGTGCTATCTCTCGACCAGAGTCCTTCATAGATCAAAGTCGAACGACCTATCCAAACATGTCGACCAAAAAATTGCGCAATGAGAACACCCTCCCTCTCGCAAATAACTATGGTGTCGAACAACTTCATCCACATCAACGCAGTGGAAGTGCCCCTAGAGTCCAGACCAGTTCTGAGGCAGCTATGATGGTTCCGTTGATGCGTCCAGGTGGGCGAGAGACGACTAGTAAGGCTTCACTACTGCACAATCCCTGACTCTTGCTTACGATAGTTTCAGATCGTCTAAGCACAACTTCAACGCCTGCTCATTGCATGTCTCTCAACCGATTGACTGCCAATCGCACCTTTCCTCAACCATCGCCCCAACAGGGACCTGTCCGACAGGACATGGCCTACGCATCAGTTGATAGGCACATGCTCGGCCAAGAGCGGCACGCTCTTCGTAGCTCATACTTTCCTCAGACTTCGAGCGGTATGAGCCCACAGATCCATCCTGGCATGAAGACAAGTAGACCTCTTTATTGAGCCACAGCTTTGTGAATCAAATGGTGAAGCCCAGCACTCTACCATATCAAGATCATGTTTCGCAAACCACTCGGACGAAGGTGAAGCATGAAGAGTCCACATGTGGGCTAAAACCAATAGATAGTTGGCATTTGTCAGGACGATGTTGATGGCAGCATCTATGGTCTCAACAACAAATACGGAAAGACGAATTTAGAAGCAACGCATCTCTCGTGAGATGAAGGCGAAAGTGAACGTTTGCAATACTAATATCATTACGCCAATTTCATACTAAGCAACAGACCTGCCCCTCTTCCGTGCGACGGGATCGGGTCAAGACTGGACACGTGAAAGCCCTGGTTCGGTGAGCAGCACTTTGATCTTGACGTGTCGCAACCGAACCACGTAACAGTGCCAGTCGAAGACACCAGTGGGTCAAGCTTGGCCTACACAGCAGTCCAATACAAGAGCCTATGCAAGCGTACGTAAATCGTACGAGGCATATCCCTTGAGCGTAGCTGCCATGTGAAGTTGATTGATCAAGTTGATTAATTTCTGTAGACAACTTAGTGCGGGTAAAGGGGCTAGCGGGGTGGTCAACGTACAGTAAACCGATTGTCAAGTCGCCATGAATCTTGGCCTTGAGTTGCACCTCGATGTCCAAGTTAAGATCCAATCTCAGTCGTAGCTGTTCGTTTTCACCTTCATCCTTTTCCTCCTCCTCTCCACCCTTTTGGGCATCCTTCTTACCACCCTTGTTCTTGAGCAGGCCCCCAAGGGCTTCCTGTGGCTTCTTAAGCGCGCTGCCAGCGGTATTTTGTACAAGATCTTGGGCACCATCTGCGACGCCGTCAACGGTCTCACCGACTTCATCGACAGCATCGAGAGGCCCTCCACCACCACCCCCACCTTGTTGTTCTTGTTCTTGAACTTGTTGCTTGTTCCTGTTCCTTTGCCTC
>Ga0181459_100220_pt2 | contig 10804 bp, 8 predicted proteins | sample InSIn2SAF170_FD_119060 | JGI IMG/M metagenome (GOLD analysis project Ga0181459, IMG submission 119060) | Clean room microbial communities from NASA Spacecraft Assembly Facility at Jet Propulsion Laboratory, Pasadena, California, USA -... ...
CTAGCATTGGAGGTAAAGAAGAAAAAATTCACGCCTAAATATCACCAAGGAGGGAAATTAGAAGAAATAGGGGGAGGATTTAACATAAGAGAACCCTTAGACACTAAGATGATCCATCGACACCCTTCTCTAGTGGACATCTTAAGAAGACACCAATGGTTGGGTTTCTTTGAGTCACTGAAGGGGTATGATGATGATCACGCTCATGAATTTTCCATGGCATTACATTCTCAAGCAGAAGACAGTGCCACTACTGTTGTTAGAGGTTTGGCCATCTCTTTAAGCCCTAAAACCATAAGCAGAGTGACCACCTTACCCCTAGGGATTAGGTGGAGCAAAGAAGACAAGGCAGTGAGCATCACAACTAGGGAAAAAATTGTCATTTTGAAAGAGAATCATGTATAAGATAAGAATGGAGTAATGAGTGAAAGCCTACCTTACCCTTGGGATGAGGTATCTTACGATATCCTCAGGTATATATCTTGTGAAGGGAGATTGAGTGTGGTTTATGCCTACCAATTCATATTACTCCATGAGCTGAGATTCAAGGAAGAATTATCTCTTCCTCAAAGAATTAGTGTTCCCCATTTCCTCCTATAGTCAATCATGGAGATGAGTCAGAAGGTGAGGGAAGGAAAGCACTAAAACTTAACTCACCATGGCCTCATCAAGTTAATAGTGATGGATTATTTGAGCCACTTTAGGATCCATGTCCTATGGACTGAATTTGTGGACATGGATAGGGAGACTTTCATAGAAACCCAATCCATCACACCTGGAGAAACACCATACTCTAGCATTGGAGGTAAAGAAGGAAAAATGGAAGAATAAGAAGGAACAAAAACAAAGTAGGAAGAGGCAACAAAAATAGAGGAAGAGGATAGAGAAAACATAGGAAAAATAGGCAGCAAAAATAGAGCAAAAAGAGGCAGCAGAGGCAGAGGAAGGAGAAGAAAAAAATTAAAAGAGAAGAGGGGGATAAGCAAGTAGAAGAAATAATAAGCCCTAAGGAGGCTTCTAAACCCCATGAAACAGATAAACAACCACATCAAACAAGTCTATCTCCGGGGGATACTAAACAGGAAGTAGCTGCAACATTGGCTACATTGGGCACTCCTGTCAAGCCCAGGAGGAGGCAACCAAGATAAGGTCCCCTATATTTCAGAACCATGAAGAGAACTAAAATTAGATAGGGGAAATCAAGAGCACCCTCAAAGGTCCCTATAATTATTTATGAATCTCCAAGTAAAAAGGAAGAACTAGGACCCAGTGAACAAAATATTGAGGAGGTCATTCCTCCTAAAACCAAAACCAAGTCACATGTAGCATTTTTGGGTAGGCCCGCCACTAGGTTAATGACTTTCAAGAAACCCATGACACAAGCTCCCTTTGAGAAAATAGAAGAAGGGAAGCTATAGGAGAGGCAAGGTTTGCTATAGGAGAGACATGGTTTGCTACATGAGGGGTAGAGTCTGCTACAGGAGGAACAAGGGAAGCTACAAGAGTAGAAAAAAGAGCTACGGAAGGAAGAAACCACCTCAAAATCAGTTGGAAAGGACCTCCAAGAGTTCCAAGAGCCTGATCCATGGCCTAGCTTGGGGTATTACTAAAAATTTATTAAAGGAGGAAGGATTATCCCTAAAAAATTTGCAGTCCCACTCCTCTATGAGCTAGAGATAGAAAGAGGCAAAACCCACAGGTGGATGAAATTTTTGAAATCCAAGAATGTGGAATATGTAGGCCTCATGGAGGAGAAATTGATTGAAATGGGTAAGGAATTAAGTTATTTTAGACTAATGGAGTCTATTATGAAGCAGAAACTATTGGCAGAAAAACACAAGGGTGAGAGAGAGGTTGCAAGAGAAAGAAACACAGCTTGTCACCATGGAAAATCTCCCTTTAGAAGCCCTACAATATAGGCAACCATCAAAATATTATTCTCTCTTCCTCAAAGAATAGTGGTTTTAATTCCAAATAAAAATTCTAGCAAATTATGGCTCTCTTCCTTTTCAGGACTATAGCAGGTTTATTGAGTTTTGCAACCAAACGAGTATGGAATATAGAGAAAATCTAGATGAATTCTATATGCACAATTTCACTTTGACAGATCTAAATTTTTGGGATCCAAATTTATTTAAGATTGGGAGACATGTAGCTAATGTCTTTAGCATCTTGGTTGAATAATGAAGAGACATGGGATGAGGAAGTGAAAAATGTAAAGACAAAGGAGGAGAAGGAACCCTTATATATCAGAGAAGAGCTAGTGAGCCCTAAGGCTATCATCAAAAATCATAACCTCATCTCTAATGATGCTGCCTTAGCACCCAAATACATTGCAGCCTAGGAGAAGTCCATTCTTCACTTAGAAGACACCTTTAGAATGTTGGTAATAGAGAGTCTGCAAGCTTTCCAGAGAAGATGGCATGCCTTACCCCACAGTCTACAAGTCAAATAATATCACTCTCCTCAAAGGCTAAGGAATACCTTGGAGAGAACACCATTGTACAAGATAATCATGAAAAGGATGATATAATATGGATAGGACTCAAAATTAGTCAACCCTTGCTAGTAGGCTTACAAGAAGGAAGAGATGAAGTAAAAGAGTAGAGGGAGTGTACTGAGATAGAAATAGATGCAAGTTTTTACCCATAAGAAGTCACACCATCTAAGGAGCCTTAGGATGTCAAAGAGGCCTCCAAGGCCATGAAATAGCTTCACATGGATTACTAATTTTCTAAGAGGGTGAGAAACATCTTTAGTAGGGGGTGATGATGAGCCAGGTATATTTTGAAGATCATCATGCCATCCTCCACCCTTAAAGCTATCTTTTTCTCACATTAATTCACATTTTTTTGTTATATTATGCTTAGTAAGAAGAGTAAAAGGTGTTTGTCATAGTATGTGGCATAATGTGGTTTAATTGGAGGAAAATGAATAATAATTGAGGAAAATACTATGCAGGGGCTTGATGGAGACAACCAGGAGAGAATCTAGGGGGTTTCTCCACTTCATTAACTCTCTAACTCAGCTTGGGATCACAACATCCTCTCTCACCAGTTTGAATTCATTGGTGGCCAAGTAACTCCTAGTATAAGTGAAGCTCAAGAGGGACCAAATCCACCATTTTCTAATATCAAGGAGGGAATCACTCCTATTTTCAAGGGAGATGCTATCAACTACCCTTTTATATAAATAAACAAGATGAAAATCTCATTGGGATTCGAAGTTTTGATTCAGCTATATGTAGCTATTGAGCTCAAAACTCGAAATTGTCATTTTGAACTTTTATGTTATGTATAAGACTTTTACTTTCTAATAATGAGAAATTGGTTATTAAGTTGCATCTAAGTTAGTTTCAGAGGGATGAGACCCTTGGGGTTGGGCCCAACCTAGAGGATTTGGTCCCCATTTTGTACTAGTGTTTTGTTCTTGATTCCAAGCATTTCATAACTTTCTTTCATTCCAGTAGAGTTTAAGCTATAATTTTTTTTTATTGAAAGCTTCTACATCACCTCTCTTGTGGGAGAATGATTGGAAGGATTCACAATATCAGTCCAAAAATATTGTGTTTATGATTTCTTGGAAATAGATGAATGTTAGTTGTTCTTCTTCACATTCTCTTTATGTCGCTTAGAATTCAATTCAATGATTAGAGTAGTGTTGTGTCATAAAATAGATGTTATTTAAATTCAACTCATCTTTTCCATCATAGTTTATATCACTTTGTTAATAATCAATGGATGTATGCATGTGGCTTTTCATGGGTATGTGTTGATGTGCAATGAACGGAACCTCTTCCACCTCCATCTTGGACTCCTCTATCTTCTCTTTACATTCCTCAATTATATCCCAAAACTTTGTTTCCATAAACACTTGACCTAGTTAGTTTGGGACACTATGAACATTCATCCTAGTGCAAGAAAAACCTCTAAGAGGCCTTGGGCTTGGCTAAGGGGCTCAACCCAACCCTTCTTCACCCTCTCTAACATCCATCCACCTCGTCATTCCCTCAAGACATCATTTTCACCCTAAAAGGGATATCAGAATCACTCATGTAGCAATACATGACCTCTTGTAGCAATATAGGACCTGTTGTAGCAGCACCGGTAGCAGGTATGTAGCACCACTTTTCTTCACCATTTTTTATCCCCACTTCAACCTTATCTTAGTCAAGATTAATAAGACTCCAAGTTATGATTTTATGATCAATAGAAGCTCCTAAACCACTCCAACCATTCCTTTTTCTCACTACAAAATAGAGTAGAAATTTGTGTTTTTCAATCACAAGTATGATGAAAGTTAGGTTTCTGATTTTCAAGCAAGTGTGAAATAGGTAGATGATACATGCAATTATGTTGCTAGTTTGATGAATTATGAAAGAAAAAGTAGCTTTATTTCTGCAAGTAGATTAATGGTTTTCATTTCATGAAATGATTAATTAGCATCTACAAGTTGAGTAAATGGCATTTCCACTTTCATAGTTATAATTAGTTTTCAATTGTAATTTCATCAACAATCTTTCACTATAGTTTATTAGGAGGAATGGTCTCTGAGCACTTTGATCTAATTCCATGACTGAGGGTGGCATGAGTAGAATCTAACCTACTATGCATATAGCATTGTCACCTCTAAGTTTGTACGGACCCTGGGTTGATAATTTGAGTAGTGGAGCCCTTGGGGGTTGCAACATTCTTGGTGCAATACGAGGGTTCACCAATTGAATCCCCCATACTCTTTACCATGGATTAGGCTCTGTAAGAAATTGTTATTTTATTAACATTTGTATAATTACATTTCCAAGATATCTGACCTCTTATCCAATGGCATATATACTTGAGCACATTGGCCCCAAAATATATCTAACATATCTACACGGACACGTAGGCCACATAAGATAACTTTAACTCACCATCCTATATCATATGTATCCATCTCAACAACCTAAATATTATAGTCCTTATATCCATTACTTAGGCACTAAGTTCAGCCTTCTGCACATATTATTACATTAACCATTCAAGGGTGGAACTCGGGGTGTTACAACTTCCCAAGAAGAATAATCCTAAGAACTTTGAGGATTATAGACCATTCTCCATGTGTAATACTACATGTAAGTAATACCCAAGATCATAACATCAAAGGTAAAGGAGTTTTTATTATATTTTATATCATAAGAACAATTTGGTTTCATATATAATAGGAAGATTCATTATGCAATAGGGATGGCTCAAAAGGGTTTCCATTTGATAAAAAGTCAAAATATATAACCAATGATACTCAAACTAGGCTTATTTAAGCCCTATGATAGGGTAAGTTGGATGTATTTGAGACTAATGTCGATACACATTGGAATAAACCTATAAATGATAAATTGAATAAAAGATGTCTAGTTCCCTTTGTTGTTCTAATAAATGGGTTGGTATCTAGTTTCTTCTATATATTAAGGGGATTAAGACAATGATGTCCAATAACAATTTTCCTTTTGTTTTTGATGGGTAAAGGCCTAAACAAGGTAGTGAAATATTTCAAAATATGAGGCGCCCAAAGAGGAATAAAAATAGGTAAATTATTGTCCTTATCCCATTTATTTTTTGATAATGTACTCTCATTTGGATTAGATGCCGTAAAAGACGTTGAAAAATACAAGTACATATTAGACTTATACTCTACAGCAACGAGGATGGAAGTGAATAACAATAAATAAAATATTATGTTCAATAGTTTAGTAGAAGAGAGATCAAAGAATTTTCAAATTCCTCCTTTCAAATAAACTTCATATGATAATGGAGTGAAATAATTCTTTTTTATGTTAAATACTAATGATTATAGATTAAAGTACTGGAATTGGCTATATGAGAAAAAAGAGAATGTCAAACTAGTGCTACTTGTGGATTTCAAGAATAGAAATATTAACTCTTATGAAATCAATATCGCGGGAATTTGTGTGTATTTACATATGGATTTTAATAATAGTAAATTTAATCCTTAAGAAAAAGATGGGGGAGGAATGCAAGTATATTGATGCTCTTTAGATTGTATACCAAAGGGAATAGTAGAAAAGATCAGAAATAAACATTTTAGTTTCTTGTGGCTAAGAAAGAAGAAAAGGGAAGCCATTCCCTTAGTAAAGTGGAATAAGATAGCTAGAACCAAAAACGATGGGGATCGGGGTTTAAAATATACACTATTTTGGACAAGATTTAGTAGGTAAGAATCTTTAGAGGTTATTAAAAGGAGGAGGGTTTTAGATTTTTGTTATGAAGTAGAAATATGTAGATCAATTACATATTTAACATTCGATTAGAATACTAGAAAAAATTGTAGAAAGGGATTCAATAATCTAGAAGACATTAAAAAAATATTTTCCAATTGTAGATAAATCTCTAGCTTAGAATGTAGGTAGTGGGCCTAAAGTGAGAATAGAGGAGACCCTTAGGTGGTATGCTAGGATTTTTAGACTTTTTGGAGACCCTTAGGTGGTATGCTAGGATTTTTAGACTTTTTGATCCATTGATCATTTTACTAAATATAAAAGAAATATGTTATTTGGCAAATGAAACAAACATGAATGATACTTCTATTTAGAATTAATGTAAAAAAGGAAGAAAATATGATTAGTTTGCAAGGGCAGGGAGTATAATATAGGACTCTATGTATACATAAGTTGAAATATAATGCAATTAAATTAAGGGAGGAAGGGGATGAATTTATTTGGTCTAAAAATAGTTCATTAGGAAGATACATAACACAATGTTTGGAGAAGAGGAGGAAAATGATTGAAAATGGCTATGGAAATTTGTATGGAAGATAAAAACCTATCTAAAAGCAAGAGTTTTCATTTAATTAGTTCTTACAAACAAAACGTTCAGCCGGGATGATTGTAGAAAGAGAGCATGGAATGGGCCAAGGATATACATCTTTTGCAAAATTAATGATGACAACCTATTTCATATGGTGATAACATATCCTTTCACAAAATTAGTGTGGGAGGAAGCTCTAAAATTAGTGCATAAATGGTAAATAACAAGGAGATATTGTAGTGGTTTGTTTGGATTTAAGGAAAAATATGTCAATGCTCATAAAATTCTTCCTTATATAGTCTTTTGGGACATTTGGCTAGTTAGGAATGATATGATCTTTCAAAATGAAGAAATTTTACCCATTCGGGTTTTTAATTAAATAAAGTATGTTTGTGGAGTGTGGAAACTAAGGAAGAAAAACCATCATGGTTACCAGTCAAAATACTACTAGATCATATGCATGGGATACTTTGAAGGGGAAAGTCAAGTGAATTATCTACTAAGTGGGGCTTGAAGTGAGATATTATTAAACAAGAACATACAATAACCTTTAAAACAACTTTAGTGGTTAAAATAAATAATTAGGTAGAAATGAATGCTCTTTTGGATGTTGATGAAGTTAGTAGTTGAAAAAATAATGACTCAATTACAATTATGGAGGATTCCAGGGTGGTTATAGATTTGATCAATGGTAAAAATAATATGCAAAGTATATCCCTCCTCCAAATTGTCGAAAAAATAAAAAAACTAAAAAAAAATTATGAAAAAATATTTTCTTCATATTTATAAAGAGTTGAACTCTGAAATTGATGATATTTCTTTAAAAAAAAATAAAAAATTAATCGATATACTTTCAAGTTAGAAAAATAAGATAAATACATTCAACTTACAAAAATTTGGAGATCCATACATGCTACACTAATCTAATATAAATAGAAAATGATCATGGTTCATGAAGAAGTTGATAAAGGTTTGTTTGTATAATTATACAAAGCATTTTTAGTTGTTTCTTTAATGAGGAATCATATATAATCAAAATGATAAATTGTTTAGAAACACCATCAATTTTTTTTTTCCAAGGAAAACTTTTAGGCATTGGGTACCCAAAGATCAAAGTCAACCTCCTTCTCCGCCCGAAAGCAAGAGAAAAGTAATACCTAGGCTCATTTAAGAGTACAACAATGTTACTCTATTCCAAAGCATCAACATGTCTTGAGTTAGGAGTTGGATAGATAACAACTATTCTACAAAGTAAACAACAATTTTCAAGTACTTAAAACACACATTTATATATAAAGTGTATATAATAAATACAAGTTTAAAAAAAAAATAAAGTTAAAACTTGATAATAATAAATTATATATAATAAATATTTTTCTTCCTTGAAAATTGAAAGGCTTTGTGGTGAGAGTTTGTATATAACGTATACAATGCAAGTACCCATCGATATATTGACATCATCTTTGATGGGATTACTCCCCATCAATATATTGCTTACATCTTTGTATAGATTATCTGCCACATAGCAAAGTTATGGAGAAATTTTTTTCATGTGAATATCATGAAGCAAGTTTATTGGTTGGTTCTAATTTATCATGTGAATATTGTAGTTTAGTGTGTCCTTGAAGGGTCAGTATTAAAGTAGATGTTCCATATCATTCACTTTGGCTAATGAGACAAATTCTAATTATTGTACTCCATATCCAAATAATCCAAATATTGAAAGATAGCTTTTATACGGATAATCCAAAGACTCGAATCTACCTCCTTCTGGAAGTATTGGGTCAAAGATAATACTTCAATTAACTAAGATTATCATATGATTAATATTCTCAAATAAAACCACCACCTACACTTTTGCATTAAACTCCACCACCTAGACTTTAGGAAAGTAATCAATCACACAACGTGGGATACAAACTGATGTGTACCCTGGTTAAAACAATGTAATTGTGTACTAATATTGTAATCACATTTATGAATGGTTATTTTGCAATTTTAAAATTCTCAAAGAGATAATTATATTCGGTTTTATTCTTATAATTTTTTTTATATGGGAAATGAAATGTAACTTATAACAATAAAGTATTTAATATTTTTTAAATTGAAATATATAAAATTTAATCTAAAATATTAATATTTTATATATTAAAATATATGAAATTTAATCCAAAATATTTTTAAATTAAATGATATAAATGAAAATCTATTTAATAAGAAATACTTTATTACAAAATTTATATTAATGATTTTTTGATTTCTTATTATAAAATAGGCAAGAAATGGATAAAAGATTATAATGTAAACAATAATCCATTTTCATAAATGTAAAATCAATTTTAATTAAATATTTATAATTTGGAAAAAAAAATACGATTCAAAATTAGAAAAATAAGATAATAGTATGTACTTTTAACCAAACAAATTAAATAATAATAAATATTAATATACAATTCAATATTAATATTATAGTAAAAATTGAGATGAATACTAATTTAATATCCAAAAAAGATTTTATTAATAAACTATATTTATCGTTGTAAATTAATTGTGCTTTGTCTATTTAATATATTTATTTATTTATTTTCCCCAGATGCGGGTGTTTCAAACGCGCATTAACGCGATGGGACAGGGGTGTGAAGGAATAGGCTGCCACCTGCATGCCCAGAACCACATGGAGGGTGAAAGGACAGGGATAATACAGCCGAAGGGAGGTTCACTCGGCCGGCGGTTTCAGGACGACAGCAGAAACAGCAAGATGATGGCGCAAAATATCAATTCCGCATGCTTCAGGCCAGACTGGGGTTCGGCTCCATTAATTGTTGGAGTTATGGTGGGGGATCGCCGAGGAGAGGAGGTCGTAATAGCCGAGAAGCATTACAACTGGCTGGTTTGGAAGTTATCTGTGCGATGTCTGCCTGGTGAAGTCGGTATATGGGTGTCTGCAGAGACCTACTCTGTTACTGAGCCTCGTCCTCCGCCTGCACCCATTTTGCATCTCTGTTCCTTCTCGGATTTTTGCTTCTCCCTCTTTGTTCCTTTCTGTAGCATGGTGAGGCAGCGCTTGATCAGTCGAAGAGGCAGTTCGAGAGGGGGAAGCTCTCGACACCAGGCGAGGCGGAGAAGCTCCTCGAGCTCTCCCCCCTCCACTGTAGATAACTCCAGCTATCCCAATACCAGAAGTGGCCATGGACGGGGTTGTGGTCGTGCTCAGGGTCAAGCTCGTTATCCTTCCGCTCCTTTCCCTCTGCCTCAGCATCCCTCCCCTCACACCACCTTCTTCCAATTCCGCAGCACGCTTTCCCAACCCATCATTACCGCCACCCTTGCTATTTCCTTCTCAGAGGAGGTCGCTTCGGCAACCCAATTGCCCTCCCTCAGAAATGATATATACAAAGGGGAAACCAGTCAGCACGGGGCTTGGAAATCCTACAGCGAAGACAAGGCAGAGGAGCAGAGAGCTCAGCCTAGTCGGAAAGGCAAGGAGGTGGAGGGAGCTTCACATGAGGGCACTGAGCAAAAACTGGAAACTCCGGGAGCAAATCAGAACCAGGAAGGCGAGGAGGATACGCAGATGGAGACGGGTAAAGGAGAACGTGAGGGCCCCCAGCCTAACACCAGCGATGATTGGGGCTGCCCGATTGTGGAGGAACCTACCACGGAGGAGCTTCTCAGCCAGTTCACCAATGTCAGGTGGCATTTCTTTTAATTATATAGGCTCTCTCTGGAGGTTGTTTAGAAATTATGGAACTGTTTCTTTTTGGCTCTGCCCAGACTACTGAGGCAAATGTTAATAGAAGATCTTTTTGTAAAACTTAAACTTTTGGACTGGTTTCCCCTCTGTTGGGGCAGTCTAAGAACCTGTTTATCGGCTAGCTGAGATAGACTATTTCTCGAAACAGTCAGCAACACATTGTAAATAGCTTTTTTCTTTTTTTAATAGATCAATCTTACTTAGCAAAATATATATAGATATATATTTATTTATTTTTAGTAATATTATT
>Ga0181459_100224_pt2 | contig 10797 bp, 9 predicted proteins | sample InSIn2SAF170_FD_119060 | JGI IMG/M metagenome (GOLD analysis project Ga0181459, IMG submission 119060) | Clean room microbial communities from NASA Spacecraft Assembly Facility at Jet Propulsion Laboratory, Pasadena, California, USA -... ...
CAACGATACGGCGACAGTGCTTGACGCCGGAGAAGCAACCGTGTCGGTTTCGGTCGTCGCCTTGGAGCTTGATGGCAAGCCATAGCTGGGAGCTCCAGTTGCTGCCCTTGTCGCGGAGGATGTCGCAGCTGAGGCGTTGCTGCTAGCGAGCAGTGGTGGTCCGGAATACCCAGATGGAGGTGGGTGTGAGGGTTCCTCCAATCGAGATGTCGCCAAGGAGGTAACACTGTCTGTTGTTGAGGTTTCAGGCTGTGACTGTGATGACCCCTCTTCTGTCGACGGGTAGGGACTTGCAGGTGCGGATGCTGCTGAATCCTGTGATGTGCTTGTGGCGCTCGATGTCGACAGGCTCGTATCTATGGCTTGTGTCGACTCGCTCGATGAGTAAGCGGCTAGCGACGTGCTATTCCATGCTGACGAAGTTGTGTTCGAGCCGTTGTAGCGTCCAGGAGCCTGCCTTCGATGCCGCTGTTCTCTCCAACCCTGGCCCAGCGCTGTCCCTGCACACAGCGCAAAGACTGTGGCGTGCTGGAAGAGCATCGCTACAACGGTATCCAAACGAAGCGAATGTGAGGTTGGAAGACGCGGTGTTGCCCACTACCGCATGCTAGCACCAGCTTGCCATACAGCGAATGTGTTAGCTCGACAAAAGCAGATGTTGTCGTTGACTCTGAGCAATTGACTCTGAGCGGTGGTGTAAGCGAGAGTTTTGGTCGGCGAACGGTCACGAACCCGTGAAACTCAGTCAGTCAGCAGAGATGGTGAGAGTCTGCTGGGAGGCTGAAGTTGAGCACGCACGAGGTGATCGGCCGCCACGGTACGGAAACCAAGATCACGGCTGAGACTAGCAGGCATACCCTGCATATATCGCGTGCTGTTACGAATTAACGGCAACCTGGGGTCATCGTAGTTCATCGAAACTCATCATCAGGATGTTTCCCGCCCGAAGATACACGAAACACTAGGTTGCACCAGAGGCCACGTTCGTACCTTGCGTCTTTATCCAGCTTCTCGGGCGCATCGTGGCCTTCTTGCACGACATGCCCAGCTGCTGTGTCGCAACCGCGAGAATGGGATCTCACCCATCCGGCTACCAAGGCCGGCCAGCTGCATGATCATCAGGCTCCGCGGGCGTGCGTTGGCCAAATCAGCCATCTGTGCCCGCTCATCGCAGCCCCTTCTAGATTGGAGCAACGTAAGGTACCTACCATGTTAGGCCAGCTACACAAACCTGCTGCTGCTTCGAGAACGGGGGTACAAAGTACTGATACTTGCTACCTTGGTACTTTTTAGGCCGCGGTTCAGCTAAATTGTGTGTTACACGTATAGGAATACGGCTCACGGCTTGCCCACGAAGCAACTTGGCGTAGACAAGCAGGAGGAGGTGCCGCCTGGGCGTATCTTGTTGTCTTAGGCCTTGGCTGACGAATGGTTGCTTTCCAACCCCACTGATGTTGTCGTTGGCTGACGTGCGATCTCTCCACCAACGAAAACGGCTCATCTTCCTCTGTTCGAACAGGACACGAGACGTTAGAAGGCCCGTCCTCTCCGGCGAGTAAAGCAGCAGAGACGCCGAGGTTGATGACCCAAGGTCACTCCACTGAATCCAGCTCTTCTTCGTCGTGGAAGAGCCAAACAATTTTGTTACGATCATAGAACGTTTCTCGTACCTGACCTTCACACCACCTTGCGGAATACGAGAATAGCAACCTGCACCAGCTGTCACAAGCTCTTCTCCCTTGCGTTGAACATCAAAGCTGCTGGTTGCCGTACGTATCGGATGCCCTCGCTTACTTCGATCTTCGCGTCCTAGCGTGTGGAACTGCGGGGGCGACTCATGGCTGCAGGCTCCGCAAGGTGATCCCAGCACGCTTGTCGCGTCTTGGGAACCAGAGCATCTTGGCAAATCATTCGTCCTTCGACAGCCGGCGAGGCGAGCATGTGAGCAGAGAGGTTTACCCGGAAGTACTGGTCGAGCATCTTTTACGCCTACATTCTACCAAGGACGACCGCGTGTGAAGTTACCCCATGTTCAGTGGTGATATGGTGCAGTGGCCATTCTGAGACGGACTTCTGGACACAACCGAGCGGTCACACGAAAATGCCGTCCTTCCTGGAGCACATGCTGCTGCTACCCAGCGCGCTGCTCGCGCTCACGGTGTCGCAAGCAGTTGGAGGATCTCTAGCAGCGAGGGCATCCGGCAATAAGACAGTCCCGGCACCAATATCCTTCACACCTGATGAGAACTGGGATGGCATTGACGGCGCGTGGTCCTCCTTCACCCTACGAGTAGGCACGCCAGAGCAGTTTGTGCGGACATTCGTATCCTTCACCTCATATCAGACCTGGGTGGTATTACCGGAAGGATGTCAAGCAGCAGCGAACGAAGACGATTGCGCGCAGACACGAGGCTGGATATTCAATGAAAGCGCATCTTCCACGTTTGACAGGATAGGCATCTACGACCTCTGGGTAGAGCGCAATCTAGCATACGATGGCAATGCGATATATGGGTACGATGCGGTCGGATTGGGAGGCAATGGAGACAATGGACCGACGATCAGCAATACTACAGTAGGAGGATTGGCAGTAGAGGACTTTTACTTGGGCGTGTTTGGCCTCAATCCGAAGCCGACGAACTTTACAGAGTTCAACGAGCCTTCGCCGAGCTATATGACGAAGCTGAAGGAGCAGAGCTACATACCGAGCATATCCGCGGGGTACACGGCAGGCGCGCAGTACAGGTTCACGGGCGTGCTTGCCTCGCTTACGCTTGGAGGGTACGACGACTCGAAGTTCGTCCCGAACGACATTGAGTTTGCTTTCGCTACGGACAATGAGAGGGATACTGTGGTAGCTATCCAGGCCATCAGTACGCCCTCACAGGTGGAGTCATCACCCACAGCAACGGAGCTCCTGCCAACTCCGATATATGCTTTCATCGATAGCACCGTACCGCAGATATGGCTACCGCTTGAAGCATGTCTGGCCTTCGAGAGCGAGTTCGGCTTAGTCTATGACAATACTACTCAGCTGTACTTGGTCAACGATACGCTGCACCAGGACCTAATGAACCGTAACCCGAACGTTACCTTCTCGCTCGGCCAGGGCTTGTCAGGAGGTGGTACGGTACAGATCACACTCCCGTACGATGCTTTCGACTTGACTGCGCAGCCACCATACCAGGGCCTCGGCAACCAGTCTTACTACTTCCCGCTTCAGCGCGCAGCGAACGACACACAATACACGCTTGGCAGGACATTCTTACAGGAGGCATACTTTACAGTCGACTGGGAAAGACAACGCTTCAACGTGTCGCAAGTTTCTTGGGATCAGGACGCGCAGCAGCATATCGTGGCCATACCTCCGAACGAGGGCGAATCTACCTACCCTGGTTTATCCACTCAGCCTTCAGAGTCTTCCTCGCACTCTGGTGGCCTAGGAGCTGGCGCCATAGCTGGTATAGTAGTAGGAGTCATCGCCGCACTTGTCATCCTTGCACTCATCGCCTTCTTCCTCCGCCGCAGAAGCAAGAAGCGTGCCGCTCAGGAAGCCGAGGACGAGAAACTAGGCTCAGACGACACCCCATCACGCTCTGAAGCATCTCGCACTGAAGTCCGCGAATCTAACATCTTCCCCAAGGCCGAACTGGAAGGCTCCCTGCCAGCCGCGGCTCTGCAACGGAAAGACTCGGACAACCGACGTCTCCTCTCCTCCCATGGCTCTTCTGGAGATGCGTATACGCCTAGTACGCCCCACGCACCTTCTACGCTCAGATATTTTAGGAACGATAGCTCGGCGGACTCTCCCACTACGCCTTCAGCGGGCGAGGGGACGTATTCTAGCTCTAATAGCGGCAGTAATCGCGTGAGTGGGAACGGCACATACCGCTCTTCGATGCTTTCACCTCTGACGCCGACAAGCGGCGTGAGTGAGGCAGATAGCAGAGAACGCCAGATCTTCGAGATGCCAGGTGATATGCCTACGATCAAAGAGAAAGATGGCAGGGCATTGAGTGAGAAGGAAGTCCTGGCTCATCGTGAGCGGGTGTATAATGGGGTGGATACGCCACCTCAATCGGCTACGGCTGTTAATGAGGGTGTGCGCGAACCTAGGAGGGTGAACCCGGAGGATGTTGTTAGGGCTGACAGACATTCTGGTGGGGGAGATGGGAGGCATATGATGCACAGGGCTTTCTCGTTTGAGGGGACGCGGAGGGAAGGAAACACTAATACTGAGGGCTCGGATGAGCTCTACGAATGAACATGTGGTGGGATGGAAGGACTGGATATGAGTGATGATTGTTTTGAGTAGGGTAGCGTGGTGTCTGGCGTTTGGGTATGAATAGGGTTGTAACTATGGCTGACTGGTACATGTAATGTTTGGGATGGATGATTGGGCTGGATATGCTGAAAGCATGCCAACAGCATGAATCGTGAGATTATCTTTAGGTCTCCACCATGAAGCTTGGTTGTCTATAGGCATGTTAGGTGGTCCTCTATGGTATTTTCTTGCTATCCTCAGCACTCGAAGCATGTCAGTAGTCTTCATGGCTGGACACCGGCTTGGGCATCACTGCCGTCAAGCACACGAGCAGTTTTTGGTGCCTTGCATGTGCATGTGCTTGAGCATGGGCCAACAATGTATGTATGTCATTATCCACCATGACATCACGGCATCACCCCTCCAACGATTTCTTCAATTGCGCCGCAGTTGTGCCCATACAGCTCGACCTTTTGCTTGCAGACTCACACTTCATCACACTCTACGAGCCAGACGCACAAGAAGCTATCCAGGCCACACATCACCGTCATCACACAACAAACAGCCACCAACACCATGTCTAAAGAATACGAAGGTCAAGACCCAATGGTCCTGGCGAAGCAGGCCGAGCGTGACCTCAACTCTGAGGCAGCGAAGAACGAGCACAACCTGGACAACAGAGCTACGCACAGCTACGGCGCTAGCGACAGCAGTGCGTATCAAGCGTCTTCCAACACGCATTGCGACTCCGTCTGATCCCTTCCAACAGCAACCGAATCCGGTGTCGACAAGACCGTCGAGAACAAATTTCCCGGCTCATCCGTAACCTACGGCTCCGCGGCCTCAGGCGCCGGCGACAACAGGGAGATCCCGTTGTCGGAGGGCGGTGACATTAACCCTTCTACTGGAAAGTACGTTAAACCCTTACCGTACCCCTACTCACCCCTCTCTCCCACCCGAGAACAGCACTGGTTGACATGATGTCTTATTTGTAGGCCATACAAAGCACGCGACTACGAAGGCGTCGGCGGCCCAGAAGACAAGGCCCGCGCACACGCCGAGGCGCAGGGTGGTGCCGACGACGTGAGGAGCAACATCAGACAAGGTGGTGAGACTGTTAGGCCCGCGGGCAGCATGGCTAGTAATGCTGCGGGTGGGACTGGGAAGCAGACGGGTGGAGAGTCTGGTTAAGCGGGTATACACCGCGCCCACAACCTATATATGAGAGCTCAGACTCGCCCGGCTACGGCACGGGCTGAGCGGTAGCATCAACGACGTTCGTATGAGCAAACACGTCACTACATCAAGATAACCTTAATCAATCAGTCTTGAACCTCAGCGGCCCACTCCTCTCCCTCATCGCTTTTCCCCAGACCTGCATTCCCACCACCAAAAGGTACGCGAAAAAACAAATCGCTGCCTGAATCCCAAAACTCTTCGCAGTCCCCATAGCATTCGCCCACGTCACCTGGAAGTACGACACGATGAACCCTCCCGTCGTGCGAGCGAAATTGATCCATGCAGCAACTTCACCCGAGCCTTCCGGATAGCTATCAAGGTTGTAGGCTGTGATTGCAACAGTCGTGATCATAATCCCGAACACGTAGAGGCCCCAGCCGAGGGCGGCGAGCATGTAATGCCACCCATTCTCCAGCGCAAACCCGAGGACAATGAGTCCGGAGAGCATAAAGGGCGTACTGACTGTGATGGCCATAAGGCGGTACTCCGGCTCAAGTTTCTTGTCTTTACTGCGATGCGTGAGGACATTGGCGATTGTGTCGTGCAGCCAATGTCCAACTATCTCGCCTAGTAAGGCGGAGACGACGGGCGTGAAGTAGAAGAACCCGACCGAGCGAGGGCCGAAGTTATAAGGCGGCACGGTGACGAAGATGGCGAATTGCCCTGCGAGGCCGCATGCGCCAACGGCTGATGCCCGTACAGCGAATGCATCTGCTGATGCTGATAGTTGTTCATCTCCGGTGGCATCGAATGCGCTCTAGGCGGTGTCCTGTAATCTCTCGGCCCATGCTTAGCCCTCACAGGCCCTGCAAGCTCCGGTATCGTGTCCGGCGTGATGCTACCAGCATTCGGGTTGGTGGGCAGTGGTCGTCTCTTCACCCTGCCCCCACTGCCGACACTTTGGCGTATTCCTGCTGTCTCTTCTTCTGCTGTGCCCTTCTCGGGTTTGGGCCGGTTGTCGTAGTATGTCATTTCCATCCTGATTTCGCCCGCGTATTTGCCTTTGCAGTTTAGACCCTGCCATATGTCGCTCTTGCCGCCTCCGGGAACAATGACATCTTTCAGGCTGACCCAGGCTTCTCCGACGAGATCTGTCCGTTTCTCCTCGCTGAAGACGGAGATCTTGAGGGTGTAGTAGTCTGGGGAGTCGTGGACGGTGTAGCGTAGCTCTTGGTCCCTGTGATACCATGTCAGTACAGCATTCTCCCGCTCATATATGTGTGGGCCAACGCTTACCACTTTGGTGTCTGTCCACCTCGCTTATCCGTCTCGGTCTTCTTCGCTTCCTTGCCCAGCCTTGCAGCACAGTAGGCACTCTGCTTCCCCATCGTCTTCCTGTTCGGCAAGTTCTTTGCCCGGTCGACGATCAATACCAATGTCCCAATCTCTGGCCCGTCCACCGACATGTCGGCGAAGATGCCCGCCGTGTGCTGCATCTGCTGCATGAGGTGCGGTCCAGAGTTGGCGACCTTAGCCATGTTGTGTCGTGCTCTTCGTCAACTGAGTGTCATTCGAGTAAAGTAAGATAGCCACTCGACTGCTAGTCCCAATGGCAGCGGCCAGGCAACAATTTGGTCCCAGAAACGACTGTTTAGACCCTCTCTATTGCCCAGACGGCAGGAGGCATTGCGTAGTAACGTCCGAAAGTCTATTGCTCTGAGATCCCCGTCGTCTGTATGTGTCGTAAGGCTGATCAATAATGTACACCACCAATATCCACCACGAGCTTAAATCGAAGAACAACCTACTACACTTCTCTTGACTACTGCAGCAGTATGCAAGGCAGAGCTGTAGCTCTTTGAACTCTCATGCATGTGCACGTACTTATTTCAGCCACCTCACGTTGTCAGCGGAGCGGGAGGCTGGTGCCTGTGTTTACTTTGCGGTGAAGCCCGGCCGCTGTGCCGCGCTAGTTCGCATCATCCCCGGTTTCACATCCGATCGTTGCAGCACGCGCCCATGAACATGAACAGGAACAAGAAGTGGTTGAACGAGCAAACATCTGCTGTGGCACGGTGCCGTCAAACGTCTGCTGCCAGTGCGACGGCGACTTCTCGCACGCGCGCATAGACGAGTCGAGGATCGTGTCCCGTCCCCAGAGTTGTCCTTCAGAACAGCTTGTTTGCCACACAGTCCGAACGGTATAGAGTACGCATCTCCCTTAAACGCGTACTGATACCTCAGATCATAGCGACGGGATGAACATAGGACTCACTGTGGCGTTACATGGACGAAGACTTGACCGTCGAAGTCCTGATGCTGTTCAGGCTCCACGTCAATCAACCTTATTCGAACCTCACCTTATCGCCTTTCACGCATGAAGCGAATCTGTACTTCTTTGTCTCCTTCCATCACCCTAGCAATAACACTGTATAGGTAGCGCGTACTGATCTAGCTGAACGACGTCCACTCCGTGTTGGTACGCAGCAGACATCACAATGGCTCCAGCTGTAAGCCCCATCAGGTCGAATTTGCGAGCTAGTACTGATGGACGTACGCAGACACCATCACCTCATCGCTTCCTTCCTGGACGACAGCGGAGGACGTCTCCAGCCAAGCCAGCCAAACCAGCATCAGCCTTACGACATCAGCTTCCACCACCACCAGACCAAACAGCCCATCAGCAAGTGGCAACATCAAGTCAATTTGCTGCTACGCCACGCTTCTCACTCGGCAAGCCAAAGTCGCCAAGTACACCAGCCCGCTCGCCATCACCGCCAAGGCTAGCGCTCGCACAGGCTCTACGTGCAAGTGCTCCAATTCGCGAGGATGTCGAAGACACGCCCACCGAGTCAAGCAACGATGACCACGAAGAAATGCTTGACCACGAACAGGCAAAAGCTCTCCCAACAACGGAGCATGCCACCGACCCGACCACCAACTGGCGCAATAACCTCCCCTACTCACCCAAACGCCGAAAACTCCACGAACACCCATCTCCCCCACATAACGCCATCACCGCTTCATCTCCAGCTAGACCGCCTTTCAAACCTCCACAAACACCCGCCTCACATATTGCTAATTCAACCCCACGCTTTGCGGCCCCTCAGAGCCCACAATTCTCGTCCCTAGACGAAGCCGTGACCCAATCTCGCACGACTTTTCTCCGCCCGTCCTTTACCGCGCCTCAGGAGCCCCCGGAGCCGTTACCGGAAGCTTTTTCTCCTCATCGTAGGGGGCAGAAATTCGTTCCCGGTGGTATGGCTGCGACGTTGCAGCAGTGGATTGTTGAGACGGGGCAGCACGCTGTGCAATCCAGAAGAGGCCAGCCGCATTTGAGGTGTGGGGAGGTTGTTAGGAGGATGAAAGTTGAGGAGGTGAAGGGTGAGGGGCCCTATGTTGCTAAAGCGCGGACGGTTGATGGCCAAGGCGTGCAGGTACTGCTCGCACGTGGTGGCGATGCTGCGCGGGTGGGGGCAAGTGTTGAGGTGGGAAGTGTTGTTGGTATTCGGGCGCCGAGCTGGGAAGTGGATGTAGATGATGCGAGCTGGATCGTTGCGGTGGACTGGAAGATGATGCCATGAAACTCCTGCCTGGAGGGCTAAGTGCGAGTGCTCGGAACCATACTCAGACCCGAGTAATCTCAGTGGCAAGGAAGTTGCGAAGAAGTGAAGAGAGGGAGATCGAACGGCGCTGCTTATGTTGACGCATTGTTTGCTGCCGTTGCAGAAGAACGGTCGCTTCTCACAGTCAGTCTGATACGTCTATATGCTGATCAGTTCTCATGTCACTCTCATTTCGCGAGCCATGGGTCGCTCACAAGGTGCCGCCACATACGCATGTGTGAGGATGCTCCACAAGTCCGACCTACATGCCCGATTGCTATCACGCTCTTCCACCACCGTCGACCACTTTTCCACCTATTATGTCAGCCTGCTCACAAGCTCAATACACGTCCAGGCTTGTCCCGGGCCTAGACTCTGGAGTCATCAAGGAAGGGGAGGGGGAGCTAGGGCTGACTGCAAGGCGCTTCGGCTAGCGAGCAGGGGTCTCTCCCACCATGTACACAGACCTCTGCTTTGCCGCGCAGGAACACATTTGCCGGTATCTGTAGCATGTTTCGAGCATGTGTATCTTACCTATCGCTCACCGAAGGTCGGCGAGGTCTGTAGTAGTAAGCGTTACGTTCAAGTATCCTTTACTCTCTTCAGGTCTGCTCAAGGAGCGTCAGTGACCCCAGAGATCTCAGAGATCCTAAGCACAATGAATAAACATCAGCACCAAGACACAGAGAAGGTCGCAGACATGGCCAAAACCCAGAATCTAGACAACGCAAGCGACCTAGACATCGACCTCGAAGTCTGGGGCGAAGAACACGGCTACGTCCTAGACGTCGAAGTCCTCAAAACCATCACGCCCAACTGGGCGAAATACCAACTCGCATATGATGGCCGCACCGTACTAATCCCGCAGCCAGCACCAGAAGACACCAACGACCCTCTCAACTGGAGCTGGAGAATGAAACACATCATCCTCTTCGTCATCGCCGCTACAGCTTTCCTGCCTGACTATGGCTCCGCTGTGGGTGCTGTGACGCTGATACCGCAGAGTGAGATATGGGGTATACCGCAAGACGTCGTTAATCATTCGCAAGTCGGGAATGTGTTCATGCTCGGCGCTGGTGGTGTGTTCGTGGTGGCGCTTGCGGCGTACTTTGGGCGTTTGCCAGTGCTCTTTTGGTTCACGTTTACGGCTGTTTGGACTGCTGCTGGATGTGCTGGCGCGGGGACGTTTAATGCGTTTATGGCTTTTCGGATCTTGAATGGGTTTTTCTCTACGGTTGCGCAGGGGGGTGGAGTTATGTTTGTGAAGTGAGGCGTGACCTTAGACTTTGACTGAGGATAACGAGATGCTGACGAGCGCTGCAAAGGGACCTCTTCTTCGTCCACGAGCGAGCCCGCAAGCTGAACGTATGGGCCAGCTTCGTCATTCTGAGCCCATATTTCGGACCACTTATCACCGCCTTCATCATTTCAACGCAAAAATGGCAATGGGCCTTCGGCGTCTACACCATCATGACCGGCCTCTGCTTCATCCTCCAGATTCTCTTCGCCGACGAGACGTTCTTCAACCGCAAGCTGCCCATCGAGCAGCGTCCGTACAAAACACCAGGTTTGAGAGGCAGGATCGCCCGCTTAATCGGAACAGAGCAATGGCACTCCCGCAACCAGCGCAGCACCTTCTACCAAGCCATCATGCGACCTATCCGTGTACTCATGAAACCCACGGTCTTCATCTCAACAATTTACTACCTCCTAACCTTCGCCTGGGTGGTAGGCATCAACACCACTCTC
>Ga0181459_100309_pt1 | contig 10739 bp, 8 predicted proteins | sample InSIn2SAF170_FD_119060 | JGI IMG/M metagenome (GOLD analysis project Ga0181459, IMG submission 119060) | Clean room microbial communities from NASA Spacecraft Assembly Facility at Jet Propulsion Laboratory, Pasadena, California, USA -... ...
TTGTAATGATCTGAACTGGGTATAACTTAAGTTTGAAAGTACTACAAGTCATGATTAAATATTTATAGATCTCTACGCGGGTTGGCTTTGGTGAAAGCGCGTATGTACGTAGGTTTGGTTCATTGTAGTAGCGTAGACCATTTGAGCTATGATGGTTAAAGTTACAGGTGGTTCAGGTTGTTGATGTGTTCTGATGACTGTTTAATGGTGTCAATATTCTACATATTCAGTTTGATTGATTGTGTTTAGCCTCAATGTTGATGGATGAGATCTAATAATGGATCAGGATCATAATGACTCGTATTTATGTGATCTAATGGACTAGATCGAGTTCCTAACACACATATTATCCTTGTACAAGTAATAATATGGATATGTTTAAAGTCAGGAAGTGCATCAAGTTATAAGTAAGTAATTGATGACATACACGCTGGTTCACTTTGGTGAAGTTGTGTACACACGCAGGTCCAGCACTTCCAAGTAGCGTATGCACTCTAATGCATGTTTTTGATGATACAATTCGATCTGGTTATTATTGTAGAGTTCTATTGTCTATGATGTGACTGTGTTGATTGGTAGTGTTACAGTATTGGATAAATCAGAGATTGATGATGCAAGTGTAGTTGATGGGTTCTTTTTGTGCTTCAATATTGTTGTTGGGTCCAGTATGAAAATTGGATGAAACGTGGCTTTTCAGATTATGATCTTGTGCTTCAGTGTATCCAGTATGAAAATTAATGAAACGTGGTACCTAGAGGAAGAAAGAGAAGGTTGTAGCCTTTGGTAGGTTGGCACCTACGTACTAGTACATTGGCTAGTACAAGAGAAAAGGGGGTTGTATCTCCCTTCCAGGAGAGTCTGGAGAACGAGAGAAGGTTGTAGCCTTCTGCAAGTAGAAGCCTGTGTACTGGTATAAGTCTGCACCAGTACAAAACTATTGTAAAAGGTATTTCTTATTAAAGAAGATTGAGACGACTTGCAGCAGGTGGTTTTCACCCACATTGGGTTTCCACCTTACATCATGGTGTTCATGTGTGCTTCTTGTGTGTGATGATCTGTTCTATTTTACTACTCCAGTTTACTACTCATATGGTTAATAATGTTTTGATGCACTCATTAGAGATCAACTAACTGAATCATATGTTTACGAGATATATACTTGTTGCATCACATATGAATCTTAATATGGAAAGTGAAAAGTTATATTGATCTGATAATACTGATTCACCCCCCTCCTAGTATTATTTCCAATAGTAAAGACCGAGGAAGTGCGAAAAGGGTAAGTTATGCATATTTGTATAGTATTTCTATTATCAAAGCATTGATACAGAAATAAGGACGTGATAGAAGGTTTTGAGCGTTGAGTCCATATACACCCATAGTAAAGAGTGGGGGTTGGTTATATGTGTAGGCATAGAGCACCATGAAGGTTTATGAGGATTGAAAAAGTCCCGATGAAGGATATGAATGAAGGGCTAGATTGGGTTATAAATGAATCATGCCACAAAGATTTATTTAGGGGGGTCTTAACCATTAAGAATTGAAGATTTAACTCAGCAGAGAGTTAAAATCCCTGGGATAAAATTAGATCATTCAGAGAATTATCATTCAGAGAAATGAAAGATAATACTTCTAGGGGACCCATTCGAATTTGCTACCAAAGCGAGTTTTAATAGGGTGGTGGTTGTGGCCACAACAGATCCCAAACGAGGTCTTGGAAGAGGTGCATAGACTCCCCTTCAAATTTCTATGGGTTGGTTATCAAGATCATTATGTACTCCCACTATCAAATGGTCACATATTTTTATGCCAAAACTCCTCAAAGTTTGGGGCTTAAAGACAAAATTTCTTTTCTCAGAGGAAGTATATGCTAAATTTGGGTGGCATCTCTTAGATTGTCATAATATTTAGACTTGGGTCATTATTCAAAATACATTTCCCCCCACACTCTAGAGGAGTGGATTTGTCTTCCACAATATTCAAGAACAATTATTTATGAGGTTTGGAGGGTTGTTTTGAACTCTTTTCATGTGATCTCTCCAAGTCTGGCATGGAAAATTGGTTCTTGGACAAATTTATGGTTGGGCATGGATCCATTGGTTTGAAGTGGTACGAAACACATATTATCTCTGACCCTGATTGGATGGATTTTCTCATGGGGTTTAAGTAGACTTTCTCATATAAATGACCCACAACGCACATCCATGTGGCGTGAGGGATGGCGCTCAACTACAAGTTTACAATTGGTGAAATATTTTCATAGGGAATGGGCTATATACTTAAATGCTTTATACTCTTTGCACATTTGACTTTCAAATTCTGTTGATGAACTAGTTTGGACTGGAAATGAAAATGGTGTCTATTCTCCAAAAGTGGGTTATTTCCATCTGAATATGACTGTTAGGAAAGTGATTAGTCTCTAGTGGTGACATATTCTGTGGACTGCAAAATGTCCATCCAAATAAAAAACCTTAACATGGTACATACTAATGGGTAAGGTCCCCACCAGGGTTGTGATGCAACGTTAACATAACATTAGGTCAAGCTGGTGCATTTTATGAAATAAGCATGAGGAATCTATTGCACATTTATTCATCCACTACCATTTCTCTTGACTTGTATGGGTGACATGTCATAATTTTCTCGGGGTTGCATTTAAATGGGAAGGAATTGTTGGAAATAATACTAAGAGGGGGGGGTGGGGTGGTGAATCACTATTTACAATTCAATAACTTTTCATTTCAAAATCATATTTATATACGCTACTTCAATGAAGTGAACTTTTGTGTGCATGCAATTGTTATTAAGGAAACCAACGTATACCCAAAGAACTTATGATTCGGCTAATTCATCATGTGTTGATCTTTAATCATTGCATCGGTACTGTATTAAATAGTAACTATGTGCATTAATAACATAATAAACCATCACACATAAGAAACACACATGAACACCAAGATCTAAGGTGGAAACACAATGCAAGAGAAAAACTACCTGTTGTTGTCATCTTTGTCTTCTATTCAATATAAAGAAAATCTATTTACAATCTTGTACTAGTGCAGACTCATACCAGTATGCAGGCACCCACTTGTAGAAGGCTACAACCTTCTTGTGTTATCTAGCTTCTACTAGAAGGAAGCTACAACCCCCTAGCTCTTGTGCTAGCCGATATGTTTACCAGTATGTAGATATCGGCCTGCAGAAGGCTACGATCTTCTCTCTTCCTCTAGGGACCATGTTTCATAAATTTTCAAACTCAATACTCATGGTACATAAGTTCACAATTAATCACTACTATAATAATTGTACCAAGCAACAATCGTTCAATCTAAATAGCCAGATCACTACCACCAGAACACTGTGATCAACCCAGAAACTTGCATCATCAACTAGAACCAAATTTAACCTCAAAAATCATATGTCATAATGTATACGCTACTTCAGTGAAGACAACCTACGTGTATACACTACTTCCTTTAACCAAACCTGTGTATACCTCCAAAATTACCAAATCATAAAAACCTCTGAATCAAAACTGTATCAACCAGTAACACTCTGAAGATCTACCATCAAATTACAAAGACCTAAATAGATAGCAACAAAGATCACCCTTCTCACTTAATCAATTAATCAACCAAACTCAATCTCCTTATGCATTCAATTCTACTTTTAGATCTAAGAAGACATCATTGATAGACAGTAGTAAAACAGTAGCACTGATCAGATAGATCAATCATTTCTGAACAATATGCTTTTATTTTGCATACGCTACTTGGAAGAGTCAAACCAGTGTGTATACACGCCTTCACCAAGGCAAACCAGCGTATATATCTGCAAATACCAACTTGCAACTTCAATGCTATTCTAGACTTCATACATACTGATATTATGACATTTAAAGAATAAAATATGCGTAAGCAATCAGATCTAGCCTAACCAATATCAGATCACACAATGATAAGTCATTTCAAGTCTCATGATCCTAATCCAACATTGTATCCAAGGTGCACACAATATTTCAGATCATATCATAATAATAGCCCCTGCAACATAAAATATACTTCAGATAGAAGTATTCCTGAGAAAACCTTTCACTTGCACACTTGCCCCTTTGATCTTCTCCTCCTTATATAGTTTTTGGGCCTTTCTCAATACCTCGGACCAAAACAATACTTACAACCTGTGGTATTCTTGGACGAGATCAAATAACCATTACTCCACTCAATATTTTGGGCTAATACTATGGTATTGACCCTTGGTATTCTTTAGTCTTAAATTTCCTTGATTTTCCAACCCATATGCACTTTTCCTCTTGTGAAAGTGAATGCATATGTATACGCCCTTTTTGTTTTCTGAACTCATGTGTATATACTTCTTTGACAAGGTAAACCTATGTATACAACTTAAATTAATTGAAAATATCCTTTTTCTTCATATTCTTGATTCTGATCAATAGTTCTTTGTTCCAACTTTCTATTCTCTCTACCATTGCCTCGTTACATCTGAATTTACCTATTACAATGTGAGTTTCCCTTTATCAAATTTGAACTGACCTGTGAGCGAGTTTCCATCGAGGACAACACCTATATCATAATGCCAACAATCTCCCCCCTTGGACTTGATGGAAACCATATTGGTGTTGATTACTTCAAGCTATAGAAACTGTTAGAGTTATCAAGCAACACCAAAATATTCTCCCCCTTTGAGATTAAGGGAAAAGGATGGACAAAGCTTTTCTGCCCCTTTGAGATACACTATGCTATCCATGCTCCCCTTGAGTACATGAAAAGTCTACAAAGATATTTTTCAAAATAATAACATGACTCGATAACTCAACTATGTGAGTATGACCTTCCTATCACCAATGACTCATACATACATCAATCACCCAACCAAGTGGGGATATACAACATGTTCATACATGACTGAATAATTGCTATTATTACATCATCCTTCCCATGCATAGTGGAACTACAAATTACTTCATATGTCCAAAAGGACTTGTTAATAGACCATGATAGAAAGAGAAATATTATGACATCACAAGCCTTTACATGACCTCTACAACAAATGATATGAATATCTGAAACCATAGCTAAATTCAACAATCATGATGCCAACAACGTATAATTTTTTTGAAGGCTAATGCTCCCCCTGAACTTGTGCTACTTGTGCATTGTCAAAAAATCATTCATCAAGGATACTTCATCAGTCAAATAAAAAATAACGAACAAAGCATATCAGCAGACTGTAACCATCAATATCAAACTGAACATTCATGTCAAAAGCTAATTTTGAGTCTGAACCACTTTTTTCCTACTAGAAAACATATATGCTCCTACAGCCATGTAAAATTGCATATATACATTATTCTTCTTCATGAAACCTATGTATAGGAACCATTCCTATGAAAACTGGATTTAATAGCAGGATGATGTAGAAACTACTCCCAACTTTTGTTTGAGATATTCAAATGCTTCTCTGGGAAGAGGTTTGGTAAATCTATCAATAACCTATTCTTTGGAGGGAACATACTCCAATTTAACCTTTTATTCAAGAACTTTTTCTCATAGAAAATGGTACTTAATGGGGATGTGCTTGGTCTTAGAGTGTAAGACAAGATTTTTCGAAATACTAATGGAACTTGTATTATCATATAAAATGGAGATGGGTGGAGAACATGTGATTTGAATATTTTGCAATGTTTGCATCATCCAAAGTAGTTGTGTGCAGCAAGATGCTACAACCACATATTCCACTTCAGCGGTAGATAAGGCAATTGAACTTTGTTTCTTGCTGAACCAAGATACTAACCATGATCCCATATAGAATGCACCTCCACTAGTGCGTTTCCAATCATCGACATTTCTTGCCCAGTTTGCATATGTATATGCATGAAGAGTGAGATCTGTATCTTTAGGATACCATAGACCAAAGCCTTGAGTTCCTTGGAAATATTTGAAAATTATTTTTACAGCCTGAAGATGTGATTCCTTTTCTTGGAACCTTCCAACAATTCCTACTGCATGCATGATATATGGTCTAGTACCTATTAGATAAAGTAGTCTTCCAATCATAGATCTATATGCTGGTTGATTCACTGTAGGTGATTCATCATTAGAACTGAGACTACATCCTATTATCAATGGAGTACATACTGGTTTAGAATCTTCCATTCCGTACTTCTTGAGAATCTGCTTGAGATATTTAGTTTGTGAAATAAAAATACCATCTTTTCTTTGATGTACTTGTAGACCAAGAAAATAAGTTAGTTCACCAAGTAAGGACATTTCAAATTCTTGTTGCATAACCAAAGCAAAGTTCTGACTCATAGATTCTTCATTGCTACCAAAGATGATATCATCAACATAAACAACAATAATTAGCAGTTTATCATTCTCAATCTTTATGTATAAGTTGTCGTCTACAGATCATTTTGTGAAACCTTGGACTTGTAGATATTTGTCAAGATGATAATACTAGGCCCTTGGAGCTTGTTTTTAGTCCATATAGAGCCTTTTTGAGCTTGCATACAAGTTTTGCATCATTGCCTAGAATGAATCCTTCTGGTTGTTCAATATAAACTTCTTCTTCTTAGTCTCCATTAAGAAATTATGATTTTACATCCATTTGATATAATTTGAATTTTCAAAAACTTGAAAGAGAAAGAAACATTCTTATGGCTTCAAGTCTGGCAACAGGTACAAAAGTTTCTACAAAGTCTATACCTTCTTGTTGAGCATACCCTTGACAAACAAGTCTTGCTTTGTTTCTAATAACCTTTCCATTTTCATTTAACTTATTCTTGAATATCCATTTTGTTCCTATAACATTTTTATCATGAGGTCTAGGAACTAATTCCCAAGTATCATTCTTTTCAATTTGGTTAAGTTCTTCATCCATGGCCTTAACCCAACATTCATCTTTGCTAGATTAATTAACATTCGGTGGTTCTATGGAGGACAGTAATGCTAGATAATTGGAAGTTCTTGTAAGAGTTCTTCTTGTCTGTATTCCAGACCCTTTTTCTCCTAGAATTTGAGATTCTAGATGATTCTTTTGAACATACCTGGATGGATTCTTTTCCTTGTCAATAGTATCTTCTTCTAATGCTTCATTGGTTTCTTCCTCCATATCATTTTGATTTTATAACGTAAATAATTCACTATCTTCCTCATTGTCATAATCCTTTGTTGATTTCATTTATTCCAGATTTATGCATGCTTCATCAATTACTACATCAATGCATTCAACAATTTTTCGAAGTCTCTTATTATAACAATTGTATCCTTAATTCTAGATGAGTAAACAAGAAGAATTCCTTCATCTGGTCTGGGTTCAAACTTCCGAGCTTTTCATTAGTATTTTTTATGAAACATTTTCTTCCAAAAAATTTAAAGTGTTTTACAATAAGAGGCTTACCATACCAAAGTTCATATGGAGTTTGATGACTATTTACCCAAACATTAGCTTTGTTGAGAATATTTATGGCAGTAAATGTAGCTTCACCGCATAAGGTGGTAGGAGTTCCAGATTCATCAAGCATAGCTCGATCCATTCGTTGAACTATTTTTTTCATTATTTCCACCATGCCATTTTTTTAAGGGGTTCTGGCAATAGAGAACTTCCTTTTTATTCCATGTTGTTCACAAAATTAAAAAATAAAACATATGATATGAATTCTCACCCTCGCTTAGATCTAAGACATTTGGTTTTTCAATCTGATTCATTTTCAACTAAAGCTTTAAAGGCTTTAAAATTTTCAAATGCTTCATCTTTATGCTTTAGTAAACCTATCCAGCACATTCTAGAAAAATCATCAATGAATGAAATGAAGTATTCTTCTCCACAACGTGACTTTTTTCTTGTTAGCCAACACAAATCAATATGAACGAGTTCAAGAGGCTTACTTTTTGATAATTATTTCTCATTGAAATGAACTCTGGTTTGCTTACCGAATTGACATGGTTTGCAGGTGGTATTTTCTAGGATGTTGATATCTGGAAGATCACGAACTGCCTTGAGTTTGCATCATTTTCTTATTTGAGAAAGTCTTAGATGCCCCAATCTTCTATGCCATAACCAGTTCTCTTCTGTTTTTCTTAGATATCATTTGTATTGACCTCCTTTTAGTATATATAGATTGCTTGGAGTCCTTGTACCAAGTTTTATTACTATCTTTCTTATATCAAGTTCAGGAACCACATATCTGTTTGATCGAAACACAACTTCATTTCCTTGATCACACATTTGACTGACACTCAACAAGTTATGCTTTAAGCCATAAACATACATAACATTTCCAACTTTAACCTTTTCTTTCAAATAAACAAAACCTTTACCCTTAATGACAGTTGGCGTGTCATTTCCAAAAGAGACATTCTTTTCCTTTCCTAGAGCATTATATCAAAGGAGTTTTTTTTTGTCACCTGTCATGTGTTTAGAGAATCCGCTATCAATGTACCACTAGTTTTCTTATACTTCTACAAACAGAGTTATGCCACATCTTTCTGATTGGAATTCCTTCTTTCTCCAAACCTTTGGAATTTGATGATGTTTGCTTTTTTTGAATTGTTGGCTGAAATTTTCTCCTGCATTCAGATTCTTCATGACCAAAGTTATTTCAAAATGAACATTCAATTTCATGTTCAAGAGGAGAAATGTTATTATAAGAACTTTTCTTGATTCCTGTCACGCTCCTTTCTTTTCATGCTTCTCTAATCATGATAGTTTTGTACGCAACACATTGAGCAGCCTTATGACCAAAGTTATGGCATGAAAAACATTGTCCATTAAGGAAGTTCCTGTGATCATAAGATCTTTTGGTATTGTTTACGTTTTGGTTGATGCTTATATTGATGTTCACCCTTGGAGTAAAATGAGCATGATTTACCTGAGGAGTACTTTTATGATTTTGTTGAAGATTGATGCACTATTCACTGGTCTTTGCTGCATCAAGATAGCTTCCGGTGATGGCTGACAACTTTGGTTGGGATATTTCTCTAGTATATCCAAGACTGGCCTTTATAATATGGGAACACTGATCCTTTATGATTTCATCTAAAGAGTCTAATCCTTTAGAAAATATAATATTAAGAGACTTTGTCTTCTCAAGTTCTTTTCTTAGACCCACTACTTCAAATTATAATTTTCCATTGTTCTTTTAGTTTTCAGTGAGTTGATGTGTCAAAGTGTCTATGACCATATTCTTTTCTTCCAAACAGATTTTAAGTTGATTGATTTCTTCAATAAAATCTTCCTCTTCTAAAGCATCCATAAAATCATCATTGTCATAAGACATGAGTAGCTTAAAATCTTGTTCAGATTCATCTTCATATCTATTAGACATGCCACCACTATCTTCATGAGTATAATAACATTTTATATTGACAAACTATTTTCTATTACCCTTTGTAGACTTCCCAATAAAGTATTCACTACTTTGGCATTAGTTTTGTATAACGTTTCATGTGATTCATCTCTAGGTATTGCTACTGGAAATTGGTATCCTCCTTCCACAATTTCCCAAACATTAGCTCCAAGCGATTGAAGATATGCTCTGGTTCTTATCTTCCAATATACTAAGTTGTTTACGTTAAATATTGGTGGTCTGATAGATCCTATGCCTTCGTGATTGTTCATCTTGAGAGATCTCCCTTCAAGCGATCAAGCTTCTCCTAAAGGACCTGCTCTAACACCAATTGTTGGAAATAATACTGAGAGGGGGGGTGAATCAGTATTTACGATTCAATAACTTTTCATTTCGTAATCAGGTTTATATACACTACTTTAGTTAAGTGAACTCACATGTGTACACAATTGTTATAAAGGGAACTAGTGTATATCCAGAGAACTTATGATTCAGCTAATTCATCATGTGTTGATCTTTAATCAGTGCATCAGTACTTTATTAACAGTAACTATGTGCAGTAATAACATAATAAACCATCACACATAAGCAACACACATGAACACCAAGATTTAAGGTGGAAACCAAATGCAGAGAAAAACAACCTGCTATTGTTGTCTCCATCTTATTTTTAATATAAAGAAAATATGTTTACAATCTTGTACTGGTGCAGACTCATACCAGTATGAAGGAACCCACCTGCAGAAGGCTACAACCTTCTCCCATTCTCAAGCTTCTAGTAGGAGGGAGCTACAACCCCCTAGATCTTGTACTAGCCGATATGTTTACCAGTACGTAGGCACCAACCTACAGAAGGATACAACCTTCTCTCTTCCTCCAGGGACCACATTTCATAAATTTTCAGACTGGATACTCCTGGTACATAAGCTCACAATTAATCACCACTGCAATAACTGTATCAACCAATAATTAGTCAATTTGAATAGTCAGATCACTTCCACCAGAGCATTATGATGAACCTAGAAACCTACATCATCATCCAGAACCAACTGTAACCTCAAAAATCATATGTCATAATGTATACGCTACTTCAGTGAAGACAGCCTGTGTGTATACGCTACTTCCTTTAACCAAACCTACATATACCTCTAAAATTACTGAATCATAAAAACCTATGAATCAAAATTGTATCAACCAGTAACATTCTGAAGATCTACCGTCAAATTACATAGACCTAAACAGACATCAACAAATATCACCCTTCTCATTTAATCAATCAATCAACCAAATTCAATGTCCTTATGCATTCAGTTCTACATTTAGATCTAAGAAGACATCATTGACATACAACATTAAAACAACATCACTG
>Ga0181459_100312_pt1 | contig 10704 bp, 9 predicted proteins | sample InSIn2SAF170_FD_119060 | JGI IMG/M metagenome (GOLD analysis project Ga0181459, IMG submission 119060) | Clean room microbial communities from NASA Spacecraft Assembly Facility at Jet Propulsion Laboratory, Pasadena, California, USA -... ...
TCTAGAGCAGCGGAATAAGCAGCTTGAGGACCAGCATGCGATCATAGAGCTACAGAACATCCGTGAGAATCGCCAAGCTGCCCAACATAGAGAAATTGAATTCACTTCTCTAGAGCAACAGGTAAATGAGGATCGAGAGGCTAATCTCGAGAGGGTCAACATCTACTTGGAGGAGCGGCTGAAAAAGGCCAACAGGGACAATGCATTATTAAAACACATGGCTATGCATTACAAGACCCGGAACCTAGTTTGCAAGGCGCGAATTAGGAGTCTTAAGGCAAAATTGAAGAAAGCTGTCAAAAGGCAAAAAAGACAAAAGAAGCTTGATCGTCTTCGGATTTTGGCCGAAGCCTCTTTGGCTGAGCATAGTACTTGATTGGGGACCCCCAGCCCAAATTTCAAGAAATTTGGAGAAAATTTTGTCAATTTTGAAAATTTTGGTTAAAAAACAGGTTTTTGGGCCCAACGCGTAGCGCACCGCGCGCGACCCATAAGATTGGGAGGTCCAAATCACAAATGGCTTGTAGTTTTGGATTTGTCATGATGAAATATACATGCTCAGCTATTGCCAAGGCATTTTATCAAGGTTTGGGACCCCAAAAGGTCAAAAAACATGCAAAAAATGACCTCATTGCCCCTTTTTGGACACACAGGAAGCAGTCTTGGGAGAATGCGCTTTTGGAGGGGCAAATGGACACCAAATTGGAAAATTCCACTTGGGTTGGAAAGTAGACATCCAGACCTTTCCAACGAGCTATCGTGAGCTCAATTTGGATGCCGGGAAGTGCCCCAAAAGCAAGTGGAAAGGCGCGCGGCGCATAGGGCTCAGGCGCGCGACGCACAGAGTTTTTTGGCACAATTTTCACCTTCCAGCTCAGGAATTCGGCCAGTTTTCACCAGTTTCACTCCTTGATGTGATTTTTGACCAAACATGATGTAATTTGATGTATGTAAGATAACATGGCATTTATCTACCTCCTTCTAGATGGTTCATTCACAAATTACCAAGAAATTAATGTAATGAATCAGTTTCCTTCTTTTTAGAGGTAGGTTGTTTTGGCCAACTAGATTCTTGCTCCATGTTTAGATTTGGTTGAAACAGCTCCTAGAATGATGATCTCGACCCCTAGAGGCAAGGGAATGGGTTGGCTTGCCTATATTATGTACTTTCTTAGTCATTTTCATGGTTGGACTCTTGGGAAAAAGTTTGGAGACTTTATTGTACATTTTACTTCAGCATTTTGGCAAAGGAAAGACCAGGGTTTTGCAGCACTCTTTGGAATTCATGTGGTTTTATGTTTTGATGGTGTGCTTCTTTCAGTACTTGTAAGTTGTTATGTGTATCATTTTCCTTCTCTCATCTTCTGCAATTGAACAAATGAAGTGTTAAGGTAGAATCCATAATTTGTATGCTCTGCTTTTAAGTTTGTTTGATCTTCTATGTTTTCTTCTGTTTAAGGAGAATTCTTGAGATTTCCTTGCTCTCCTTAGCTCCTCACCTGTCTAATCTACTCACCTCAATCGCTTTTAAGGCATCAAAACAATTGCCTACCTTGCTCCAATCAGACCTCTGCAAAAAAACTGTGCCTCATCCCCCAGCCCAAAATGCTTTTCCCATTGTTTTCAACAAAATCTTAAAAACAATCAACTTTAAACCTTTGCACTTAATACCTAGCTTAAGATCAGTTGCAATTTTAGTCATCTCGAGCTTCCTTGATTACATTTTCCGAGATTGACTCGGAGAGAGCCCTTTCCTGTCCTCGTAGGGCTAGCTACGAGGCTGAGCGTGGTTTGATGTTGCCTTGAGTTTTGCCTTCTTCAGCCTGAGGCAAATTCGAGCGCTAATAGGCCATAGAGAAAAAAACAAGCACCATGTGTTAAAAATATGGAAGGAATGGATACCATCGAAAACAGATTAAAGATAATGGAAGTTAATCATTCTAATCAGATATGCATTATTCAGAATCATATGATTGCAATGGAAGCAAAGCACACTCGGGAAATGAAAGCTATAGAGGCCACTCATATAACTCTGCAAGACAGATTCGTGAAAACTGAGCTCAATCAAGCTAAACTAATAGTAAGGGACGCCAGAGAAATGAGTTCCATACATAAGAGGTTGGAAGAAAGGAAATCATAGGTACCGAAGTTTTAGCCTGATCCAGATGATAGATGACAGAAAATCAAGGAGCTTTCAAGAAATCATTACTCTCCTAATCCATTAAAGCAGGTCCCGTCTTCTTGTGAATGTCCTGAGAAAGTGGCTGACCCCATTAACGAGGATTTAGTTGAGGATGACATGATCAGAGAAGAAATTGAAAAGGATCAAGTTATAACTCATAACACTTGTGAAACTGATCCATCTTTGCCCACAGAACATATGCAGAATGAAGAGAGGCATGTCACAAATATCTTAAATACTTCGTCCAAAAGTTCTCAAGAAGAATGTTCCACATCATCAATGATATAGCCTGCCACGAAGAAAAGCCTGAAGCGAAAAAGAAAAAGAATAAGGAAGTGGTTTGATGCATCTGATGGCCGTAAGCAACTTGATTTTCGGATAAGACAATGTCCTACCGTATGCAAGATTGGACATGGCACATCTAAAAAACAGACCACATATTTGCCTGAAAGCAGGCAAATGCTTAGTATCCACTATATTGAACACATCTGATGCCACAAGGCATCCTTTGTATTGTATCTCTAACCTTACACCCTTTTATTTCAGCGTTTTCACTTTGTAGTTAGATTAAATTTATGTTTTCATGTTCGTAGAATAGTTAATAAATGAAGAGCTTCTATTTTCATGTGCTTAATGTTATATGATGAATTTTGGATGAACGCTACTTATATAATCTTATGTGTTGCTTGGATGCATATTCTGGATTGTTGAAGGATATGTTACTAGGTTCGGTCGTCATAAATGTACTTTTGATATTTGTACTTATTCAAGAAAAGAAATATTATTTTTATAATATATGTCAATGAGTTTTTTGCTCATTGAAACAGGGCTAGCACATGTTAAGTGCTATAGGTGAGTCAAGGAGTCAAAAGAAAATGTTGAAGATCTTAAGGACATGTTACACCATGTATGTTTATGTATTAGAGTCAAGAGAATACCTCCAAGCACAAGTCAACAAGTCTCCTCCATGCAACGACACCTTCAAAAGAAGCAATCCGAATTATAAATGTCAAGCCAGCCTGCAGTCTTCTAGTCGGGCTAAAAGGAGGACAATCCTCTATATATAGAGGTTGTCCACTCCATTACAACGTCAAGCATTCTCTCTGAAATCAGCAGAGTAAGGAGGCAATTAAAGGGTAACAAAGGATGAAGAGAAGGGTCTCCAAGTGCAGCAAAGAAGAAGGGTACACAACCGAGCTCAATAGGATTGTTTCTAGGGCACGCTGTAGTCACATGTGTGAAGGCAAGAGCCTCTTCCTATGGTCATTACAGCACTACTGTCATAATCACATAACTTCGTTGGTTGGGCAATCTAAGTAGGCCTATAAGGCCTCTCACTCAAGCGAAGAAGGAAGAGGTCAATATCACAAGGAAAACAATCACATGTGCGAAGGTAAGGAGGCGGTCTTTGCTATCATAACAACCCTCCCATTACAGTCATACAAGTTCATTGGTTGGTGAAGAGAAGAAAGTGATCATCATAAGGAAAGGGTCTCATCAAAGGAAGTTCTTCTAGAGCAATTGCAACAAGATCTAACATCAGTTGGAAGGAGGACAAAGTGTTGGGAAACAAAGTCCCAGAAGAAGGAAGTGCAGGGGAACAAAGTGCAGAAAGGAGGAAGGACTTGACTTGTGCTTGGAGGACATTCTAGTCAAGGGTCTAGGGTTTGGCATTGATCAATAAGAAGCTTCAATAAGAGAAACTTACTAAAGGGTTTTCCTCTCAAGAGAAGAGAGGTTTGGCCCTTCTAGAGAGTCAACATCTTGTGTTCTTGTTCTTATGTCTTTGGTAGTAGTTTGATGAAGTACACACACATACATTAATAATAAGAAGAAGAAGATTAAGCTAACAAGAAAAAGTAAAAAGACTCCACAAATTGTTATCAAGTCAAGAAGAATCACACTACACCTAATTGCCCTTGATTCTTCAACATGGTATCAGAGCTAAGGTGACATGTCAAGCAAAGGGCATCTCAAGAACACTCATCAAGGAAGGACATCTACAAAAGTTGAAGCATCTAGCCAAGAAGTCTCAATCACTTCAAGGAAAAGAAGATCTGCCATCTATCTTTCATCAAGAAAGACTACAAAGCTAGAAGAAGAGCCTTACATAAAGGCACCTACAAGAAGAGCAAATCAAAGAAGGACCTACATCAAGCTACAAGTCATCAAGCAAATCTCATAATAAACCAAGTTCACTTGGAGAAAGCAACTTGAAGAAAATCAAGATCTAAGGAAGGCAAGCCATCAAGTCTTCAAGGAAAAAGCAAGTCTACTACATCTCAAAATCTATCAAGTAAGTATATGTCCCCTTCTGAATATACATCAATGTCTTTTTGCAAGGAAAGCAACAAATGGGTAGGTGCCGATACTTTCTTGCATGAAAGAAGAGGACTGATTTACTTCTCAAGGAGAATGAACTTCTAGAACACATCAAAGGGGATGTTACTATTCCTGCTAAGGAACAAACTCAAGCCTTAGCCAAGTACAGTAAGGATGAGACAAGAGCTCAATCCATCAAAGACTCTCTCATTCCTTATGTCTCCAAACTTGAAACATCAAAAGAAATCTATGATAAACTAGTAGAGCTATTTTCGGTAACCACAGCTAGAGAAGTGATATCTCTACGAAATGAATTGTACAAGATGGATATCAAAGGAAGGAATAGCTCCCTATTTCGTGAAGATCTTTGAGATGAGGGATCAACTTCAAGAGCTAAGGGAAGTATTGTCTGACAGTGAAATGACAATGTAGTACTCAATGCTCTACCTGAAGATTGGGGCAACTTCAAATCAAGTATATATGCAAAGAAGGAAGCCACCCCACTAAGTGAAATGTGGTCTCTATGCAAGATAGAGGAAACCAGACTAAAAGCAAAGGAAGATGTGGGATCAAAGGAGCAAGCATTTGCTACCATGGCCAAGAGAGGGAAAATTTGGCAAATTTGGTCCACGGAGAACAAACAAAGATATGTACAAAATCCAATGCTATGAATGCCAAGAATATGGACACTACAAAAGGAATTGTCCTAAACTAAAGAAGGACGACAACAACAAAAGAAAAAGGGAAGAAACTCACATGACTCAAGAGGTGAAAGAAGAAGAAAAGAAGCAAAAGAAGGAAGTGTTAATCTAGGTTGTCATTGATGTCAATCATTGATATGGCAGTGACCGGGATGGCAAATATTCTTGAAGATGCCAGAGGATGACTATAACTCTTGTTTAAGTTGTCAAGACACAAATGAAGTGTCAATCATGTATCTTGATCATAATAAAAGACTACCATATCACTGTACTTGATGAAGGCCTAGAAGAAATACACATGATGACATGTCCTACCTCCAATGATGTGAAGCTTGATGTCCTTACCTCTGGTGATCCTAATAATGAAGACTACATAATGATGGTGACGATATGTTGAAGAAGACAAGGTGATGAAGAAGGCAATCAAGGACATGATGATGGTGACTCTATGAAGAAGAAGGCAAGTACATGATTAAGAAGACAATCAATGAAGAAATCAATCTATGAAGAATCCCAACACTCAAGGCATTCTACTCTGCCTTAAAAAATATTTTTTACTATCTTAGAGGCAAAATTCCTTGATGACACCATCTTGAAGAGCATAATTTTCTCTTTCCAACGAGCTATTACTCAGCCCGAAACTCCAGGTGGTTTAAAAGTTATTGATTTTTTAAGTTAAGAATATAATTAGACTGTGAGCCAACCTACACTAGTAACTCATGTCAGCTTCCATCCTAAAGATGTATCCCTTCGGTTTTATTGGCAAAAACACTATTAGTACACGTTTTTGACTTGGTTTCTCATCAACAAATTTTGATGATTAATATAGGAGCAGGACAGAGGCCGAGGAGGAATAAAAATTACAGTTTGGGGCAAAATTTCCTTGATTCTTCCAGCTCAAGAACAATATATAGTTACATTCCTTAAACCAGTGGACAAAAGGGAGCTCGGTGCTTGGATTTGTTGAAGACAGAACTGTTGGCAATTCTTTTGGCTACCCTTCTCAAGGTCGGATTATAGTTTGTGGACAGAATTGCAGAAACTCGTGGACTGTCACCTCTGCAGCTCAGATCTGTGACCTTTTTAGCTCAGATTACAGTCCTGTTACAGCCTGCAATTTCAGGCCTGTGGGCAGACGTTGGCAGCCACTTCAGGTCTGCAATTTCGGCCCTGTGGGCAGCCATCTCAGGCCTGCAATTTCGGCCCTGTGGGCAGCCACCTCAGGACTGCACTTCGGCCTATTTTGCGGCCTCTCTGGAGCAGTTAATTTAGTGATTCAGGCAACCTATAAGATCTGTGGTATAGACTCCATTGCTTGACTGTGATATAACTCAGTCCTGTAACAGCTAATCACAACTCGGACTGTGGACTGAGGTATAGGTCAGAGCTTGGACTGTGCTATTACTCGGATTGTATAATTACAGTGACTTTTTTGCTCAGAATGTAGATTGCAGCAGCTTCGTGACATAAGCATACTCTTGGTGCAGACAGTGACCTTCTGTGATCTCTTACAGTGTGATAAATTACTTGAACAGTGACTCAAATGTTTCGTTAATGTATTATCTTCAAACCGTGACAAGGATTATTCTTGGACTGTGATCATGCCTAGTTTATATTGCCAGATTTAATTTGAAGTTATGATTGCAGCATAGCAAGAGTGAAGTCTAGTGGTGGAATTAAGTGAAGTCAAACACTAGTTGTTTTGGAGTTGATTGAACATCAGAAATTGAAAGGTGAAGAATGCTATTGAAGATATACAAACACCCTTGAAGAATTCTTGGAGCAGCAGATTGAAGTCCTGAAGATACTTTGAAACTGAACTTGGAGATAATATTGGAGATCATGATGCATGAGACATCATGAGGTGACTTGAAGAACTTGTTGGGTACGATGAAGTGCAGTGGCGATACATTCTAATTGACAAGGTTGTCATTGATGATGCTGCATGGAGACTACAGTGAAGCTGAAGATTGACAGGGCTTGGTGAAGAAGACTTTGGGAAGCCATGAAGTACAACCAAACATATCTTGACAAAGCGAAGCTATAGGATTGGTGTCCTTGGAGTTGGTGCTCCTAAACTCAAGGTTGGTGCCTTGGATAAGATAGGGTCAAAGCCTTAGAGGTCGGAGCCTCACTAAAGTCCAAGTAGGTGCTTGGCACATCCCAGGTTGGAGCCTAAGTGTCTTCATCAAGGGTTGGAGCCCCACCTATATTGTACTTGATTCATTGTAAAGATTATATTAATAAAAGCATTTATTTCTATTGTTCATTTAGTGTTCTAAATATAAGTGATCTAACTGGTAAAAAGTAACAATTGAAAAGAAATACTGATTCACCCCCCTCTCAGTATTTTCAACAGGAAGGTCCTCCGGATCTCTACTATGACTAAGTCTACTTCTTTACTTAAAGTCTTCTTTCAAAGTTTCGAGTAGTATAGGAGCATGTAGGTATAGAATAAAATTCCATGGCTAGAAACATCTTCTAGAATCTAGAAGCATGATGTACATAGAGTTCAAAATACTCATTTAGAAGGAACATTTATAAATAAGAACAAAATGTATGGTTAGAAATATCTTCTAGAAAATAGGAGCATGGTAGATATAGCTCAAGATATTCATGTAGAAAGAGCATACCTAGAATAGGACCTCATCCACAATGAAAGAAAATTGATCATGATTAAGAATCTTAGAAAGACCTCCATCATCAAAAGGAAAGAAACATTTGCAGGGTAAGGGTCTTTAAGATCCTATGATGGAATCTTCAAAAGAAGATTCATAAACAAAAGCAAATGTCTCATAGGGAATCCCATTCATGGCATTCAAGAAAAGGATGATATGCAGGCAAGCTAAGATGAAGCAAGAAGGGCGACACCAAGGACAACCAAATGAAGCTAAGATGATCAAAGGAGAATCAAGCTGAGGTATGTATGCATCAAGTTTAGTCATGTTATCATATGTATATTATTGAGTCATGGGAATAGTTCTATAACATGATCAAGAAGGAAAGAATCTCTTTCACCAATGACATGCTCGAAGGCATGTACTACAATGCAATGAAGGTCAACAAAAGGAAATACTCACATGAGGAGTATAAGATTGTTGACTAAGAAGCAAGAAGAAATGTTAACTAGTCTTAGAAGCAAGCAATGAAGAAGTGCTCTCACAAGGAGCAGAAGGTGGTTGATCAATGTATCCATGAAAAAGCAAATGAAGAAAGAGATCAAGCATGTGAAGGACACCATGATCACAAAAAATCACTATCTGACAAGATCCATTGAAGACATCTCCCGAAAGAAGGCAAGACAACTCTCACTAAGAAAGGAAAAGATCAAAGGACCCTTGACACCTATGAAGGCCTTCGAGATATGAAAGGTGCAAATCATTGATTCTACTCTATGAAGATGTCATGATGAAGAAGCCATCTAGCAAAATCACCATTTAATGTTGAAGCAATATCAGGATGAAGTCATGAAGGGCTACTAGATCAAAGCATGGGAACAAGCAAGTACAAAGAAGCATCCATGTGAAGAGTAGTCCGAAGCATAAACAAGATGAACAAGGAATAAACAAATGACAAGAGAACCTGATATATGATGAGAAGGCCACTTTCCATGAAGGAAGCAATGACATGATTAACCAGGAAGGAAAGTGATCGATGGATGGTGCCCTACTAGGAAGAAGTTCGAACAAAGACTTCATGACATCAAAGGAAAGAAGGAGATCAAACAGCTGAAGGACCCACGAAGAAGAAGTTGCTGATGAATGGACAAGTCCCTAGCTAAGAGGGATTTATAACAAGTTCCCAATTACAAAGGAACTTGGACAAGTACCTTGTCAGAGGATACTTGGGCATGTCTTCGTCAATTGACAGGGAGTGGTTGACACAACATTCTTGTCTTCACTTGGGAAGAAAGAATGGGATGATTGGGTAATCATTTGGCATCTTATACTCTTTGAGGACGTGTAGGGCATCCAAGACAAGAGTAGGCAAGAGGACTGATGTTCTTTGAGGGCTGGGAACCCAAGATAAGAATAGTCCTAGAAGGTCATACTCAGTGAACACCTGGGTGGGTATGTACCTTGAGAGACAATGATTAAGGTGTCCATAAGTCATTGGTATCGCCAACATTGTGCTCTAATCTATTAAGAGATAGCGCTGTTAGTCAAAGCCTTGCTGTGGAAACAATGTTGGTTATTATGATGCTATAACAGATGAATTGCCAATCCAGTTTCTCTTATGTGAATTCTTCAAGATTGAAACATAGCCAAACACCTTGTAATGTTGTATGAATACCTCTCTAGTTAAGAGGGAGTGTTGAAGGAAATGTAACTAGGTTCGGTCTTCATAAATGTACTTTTGATATTTGTACTTATTCAAGAAAAGAAATATTATTTTTATAATACATGTCAATGAGTTTCTTGCTCATTGAAATAGGTCTAGCATATGTTAAGTGCTATAGGTGAGTCAAGGAGTCAAAAGAAAATGTTGAAGACTTTAAGGACATGTTACACCATGTATGTTTCTGTATTAGAGTCAAGAGAATACCTCCAAGCAAAGTCAACAAGTTTCCTCCATGCAACGACACTTACAAAAGAAGCAATCTGAATTATAAATGTCAAGTTGGCCTGCAGTCTTCTAGTCGGCCTAAAAGGAGGGACAATCCTCTATATATAGAGGCTGTCCACTCCATTACAACGTCAAGCATTCTCTTTGAAATCAGCGAAGTAAGGAGGCAAGTAAAGGGTAATGAAGGACGAAGAAAAGGGTCTCCAAGTGCAACAAAGAAGAAGGGTACACTACCGAGCTCAATATGATTGTTTCTAGGGCAAGCTGCAGTCACACGTGTGAAGGAAAGAGCCTCTTTCTGCAGTCATTACAACACTACCATCACAGTCACATAACTTTGTTGGTTGGGCAATCTAAGTAGGCCTATAAGGCCTCTCACTCAAGCAAAGAAGGAACTCTCTCAAGCTAAGAAGGAAGAGGTCAATATCACAAGGAAAACAATCACACGTGTGAAGGTAAGGAGGCTGCCTTTGCTGTCATAACAACCCTCCCATTATAGTCATACAAGCTCGTTGGTTGGTGAAGAGAAGAAAGTGATCATCATAAGGAAAGGGTCTCATCAAAGGAAGTTCTTCTAGAGCAAGTTCAACAAGATCTAACATCAGTTGGAAGGAGGACAAAGTGCTGGGAAACGAAGTGCGCAGAGAAGGAAGTGCCGGGGAAAAAAAGTGTAGAAAGGAGGAAGGACTTGACTTGTGCTTGGAGGACATTATAGTCAAGGGTTTAAGGTTTGGCATTGATCAATAAGAAGCTTCAATAAGAGAAACTTACCAAAGGGTTTTTCTCACAAGAGAAGAGAGGTTTTGGCCCTGGCAGAGAGCCAACATCTTGTGTTCTTGTTCTTATGTTTTTGGCACCAGTTTGATGAAAGTAAACACACATGCATTAATAAGAAGAGAAGAAGATCAAGATAACATGATAAATTGCAAAAGA
>Ga0181459_100202_pt1 | contig 10674 bp, 7 predicted proteins | sample InSIn2SAF170_FD_119060 | JGI IMG/M metagenome (GOLD analysis project Ga0181459, IMG submission 119060) | Clean room microbial communities from NASA Spacecraft Assembly Facility at Jet Propulsion Laboratory, Pasadena, California, USA -... ...
GTGAAGCTAGAAGTTATAGTCGGTGCCAATAAGTCAGTGCCAGTCGATGCCAATCAGATATGCCCAAGGGAAGGTGCTGATAGTCGGTAGTCGTTGAATGAAGTTTATAGATAGCCAGTAATTGCTGGGATGGGATACTCAGCTACTCGGTTGGGCTTGGATACTCACTTCAACCAAAAAGCATATACCACATCTTACGTTGATATACAATTCGAGGAGCATAGTCAGTCCAATTGATTTTGAGGAGTTGGAGGATGATGAGTCTTCAGCCAACCGAGAGATTAGGAGTTTGAGGAGCTGGATGAATGAGTCCACATACCAGAGCCAGTCTTATGCTCGGGGTGACAGCACGAGTTCTTCTATTAAGACTTTACCCTCATAACTAACCTTAGTCTTCTTGGTACCACGTATTACCTATTGGTCTAGCCGAGGGAGGAGCCCATACGATTCTGGAATTAGAACCCACTGCGGAGACCTACCTTCCTTTTATTTACTGCCTACACCTTATAGTTATCCACCTGAAGAACTAGACCTTTTAGCGATGGCGGCCTTTAGTCGAGAGTTCGGCAAGCTCACCCTAGAAAACTTACTTTATTAAGCCCTTAGGAGGTACTACTATTAACTACCCTTCTCTTATAAGCTGGTATCAGGACGGACGGGATCATCCAACAACCTCTCCTCGACCTCCTCGACCTCGTAACCTCGGCTCGGGCAAGGAGCAGAGGACCATTGATGTTTAAGCGCTGAAGGTTTAAGAACCTCCGCCACGGTCAAATGGCCAATCTCGGAGGGAAGCCTGCTCTCCGCCAAGGGAGAGAAGTTTTAGATGAAGCCAGAGCCCAGTTAAGATCTTCACTCCAACGGACCGGCATGGCTTTGAGATCTTGCTAAAAGGCCTGGCACGGCTGCATGGTCGAGTAATCCTTCGTATTCCTAACCCCACTTGATTAGGGCAAGCACTCCTTCCTCTCCCTATCGATCGAGTGTAACCCTTAACAGTCGAGCCTGCTGAGCGAGGTGAATCGTGAATTATAGTTGTTAAAGAAGTGAAGTCGACCGGTGTTTTTCTTCTTTTATAAAACCACTATAATCTTCCCACTTGGTAAAAGGGACATCCATATCTCTATTTCCCCGCATCGAAACATTCTCTTTCCGGTCCCATAGCGGAAGTGATTCAATTGTTCTGGGGCTGGACCCCTTACTCTTCTCTGACACTATAGGGAGCGAGAGACGGAGAAAGATCAGCCCTCAGGCGGGGAAGAGTGGGCGTAGTGGGCTGGTCCTAACTCAAATTCTGTATCTGAATCGAGTTGGTTCATTCGGATTATGACATGAATCGGCTTTGGGTGTGATAGATGGAAACGAAGTGTTCGCTGGGCCTAAGTAGTATTCTTTGTTTATGCGGGCGGTGATCTCCGTCCCAACCACCACTATGCTGGCTATCGACCCGGCACTATTATCTAGCGTTGAAACGGATCATTCCACTTAAAAAGAAAGAGAATACCTCCACCCTCGACGGAACCACAGCCCTAGATACACCCCTCGACCTAGACCCTAGACCGCACCCTTGAAACTTCAACGACTACTCGACGCTTGACCTCCTACTCCAACGACTACTCCAACGATTACTCCAACGACTATGAAAACTTCGACCCTCCCCACCTTGACCCTTACCCCCTACAGAACAGGAGTGACTCAACTTGGCTTGGTTACTCGGACTGCGCTACTCGACTTGGCTCTTGGTTACCGGGATACTCAACTGGGATACATAGAAAATACCACTGAGAAACTGAATGGACTTATTTATGGATGGCAAAAATGACCAAAAATATGAGATTCGCCGAGTCTCGCTATTAGGGAAAAAACGATGATTCGCCGAGACTAAATTGATAGAATTTTGGGTCGCCTGGAAGCTTTGTGATTTTAGGGACTCCCTGAAGCAAGTGAGTTTGTGACCTTCCCACACCCCCAAGTTCAACGGCATATAGCTCCGGATTGTTCGATTGTTCGCATCTTTCCTGTCCTAACTAAAGTTCACTCTGCTAGCTCTGCCGGTCTTCCTCATTTCACGGCGGGAGGATGCGTAAGCAGGCTCGACTGTTAAGGAGAGGATTAACACACTCTATGAACCACACCCCCGGTTGGAACCAGTTATCCCAATCAATACATTCAGCTTGCCTTCGGTTGAGTCAACTATACTAATGTCTCCGGCTCTAACAACAACAAACCCAGAAGGGAAGGCAGGAGAGGAAGGCACCTTATCGACGAGGGGAGTGTTATAGTTCACTACCCACCCTTATGTTGAGTTCCGGACCCCAACAACAAGAACCCAGCCAACATGAGCCTATTCGAGTAGGATAAGCAATAGTTCCCCAGGATGGACTTTCTTTGATTCCGATAGGATGGACTTTCTTTCTCCGGGATGTTCTGTTGCCTGATCCCCTACCAGTTCATAGCTCTCCCTCATCCGATTAGGTGGCTGGAGGATGGGTAATGAAACTAGTTCCAACTCCGAGGGTTACTCCGAGCGTATTTCTCTTGTAACTCCGACACTCCGATTATTTCCTCTCCCTTATGGTCGAGCCTGCTTACGCATCCTTGGCGGAGGTTTTCACATATTTCCCTACTAATTTGGCCATTTTGGGAGGCGGAGGTTTTGAAAGGTTTCCCTCTTAGAACCTTGAGCCTTGAGCCTTGATCCTTGATGGGGCCCCACCTTCCCACCCAAATCTCTTATTTCATCTCTCGGTGCAGGAGATTCAATGCCTGCTGTAATTCAATGCCTGCTGTATCGGATTCTCTGCTCGCTGTTATCGCAGCATCCATCGATCGGGTTGGTTCAGCCTTCGAAAGAGAGAGTGAAGATCAACCCCCCCTAACGAACGATTGATCCTTCAAGGCCACGGAAAGAAAGAAGTAGTGAAGAGAAGTATTAGTAGTAAAGGGAAGAGAATTTGTTATTGAAGTTATGTATTGAAGAAGGGAATACTTTTGATGCTTGCCATATAGGAAGGAAGGATCGCTACCGCTTGCCCCATGATAAGGTGGTGATTGATCGCTACCGCTTGCCCTATTATCGCTGAAGAAGGTAACGCACCCGACAGAGCCTCAACCGACGACAGAGCCAGGAATAACCACACAGTGAGTGTTTTTCATTCAAGTATAGCCCCCCCGGTAGTGATAGAGCCAACTACCCTGGTTCATATTGACGACTGGTAATTCATTTAGCCCGGTAGTTCATATAGACAACTCCCCACATCACGCCCCGCATACATGACGCCCCGCATCAAGCCCCGCATCCACGCTTTCTGTTCAATCCGCTTTACCCGTTTCCGTTAACCCATGCTCTTATGCTGTTCTTTAGTTCATGCTGTTCTTGATGTTGTTCATGCTGTTCATGCTGTTCACCCATTCCCACTTTCAGTTCAATCCGCCCCATTCAATCCGCATTCTACCAGCATTCTACCACTCTCCTATTCCCCATCCCCATTCTCTCATCCCCAGCATTCTCCCAGTCCCGCATTACCCAATCCGCGTAAGGCGCTCAGTCCGCATAAGGAAGCCGCCAAGTCCACGTGCAAGTCCAACAAGTCCACATTCACCCAACATGGTGCGGTACAGTACGGAGCCGAGTGAGTGAGTCACAGCCCCTAAGATAGATAGGGGTCTCCGATAGCCAATCATTGACAGAAGGTCGACAGAAGGTCAGCCGAGAGCCAGTGGTCAGAGCCAGCCGGTCAATAGCCAGGAGTCATAGCTTATAGCCGGTTGTCATTGATGATAGCCGCTAGTAGCCGGTAGTCATAGCCAGGAGGCATTGCCTGAAGGTCATAACCACTCATAGCCAATCATAGACAGGAGTCATAGCCAGAAGTCCTAGCCGATCATAGCTGCCGATCATAGCCAGACAGGAGGTCATAGCTTATAGCCGGTTGTCATTGCCGATAGCCACACATAGACACGGCCCCTACAAGCCAGACATAGCCAAGAGGTCATAGCCATTCAGTACCGAGAGAGAAGGAACACACGTTACCACCAGACAAGAGGGAAGTTCACTAGCCGAGAGGAGAAGGAAGTATCACATCACAGGATATTCGATAGAGAGAGAAGGCCTTACCCTCGTCAGACAATAGGGAAGGACTTACCGACAGACAACGATAGAGCCAGGTTGACCATACTATAGAGTTCAACATCACACAATAATCGAGGGAGTAAAGTAGGTGCCCCCATATCCGAACTTACCGCTTATGATCTTCAAATTTTGAATCAACTGGTTTTCGCGTTCAAACCCTTGCCCCTCTCTGCACGTCCCTGCCTGGGGCCTTTTCATTACTTAGTGGGGGCTGCTGGTCATGAATTATATACGTAATTACTAATTCATCACGGAATTACATATCTCATTCATTCATGCATAATGACATATATAATATATGCATTGTCGAAGGATTGACCCGAAGGAAGGAACTACTTGTCCGCATCGGGCAAGGAAGGATGGCTCACCCCACTTGATTAGGGTGAGCGGCTTCTCGCTCCTACGTTTGCCCCTGAAACCACTACGTAATTGATCTTATATATGTTAACATCTATTTTCATTGATGTTATGGGAAGGTGAAGAAAGGCTTCTGGCGGCGAGAGGCTAAAGGTGAGAGGCCCTTCCTTCCCCCTTCCATACCTTAGGTGGACGTTCGTTATAGAAGTATCAAGTGATAGAGCTAATGATTCAGTGAAGAGGGGTACGTGATATTGTCGGGACGTGTGAAATCTCAATCCGACCTTGATAGATAATATGAAGAAGCAGGGAGGGCCGCAGGTCGACTACTTGTGGGTGGGACCATGAGTCCAGTTTGCTGCACGAATTGACTAACAAGGGAACAAAGGAAGGAAAGCCTCTTGAATATTTGACTCATTGTTCCTTCCCAGTTGCAGAAGACCGGGCTTCAACCGAGTGGGTCCGGGCTTGGTTTCCACCCCACAGCTTACGAGAGGAGACGCGCCGGGCCCTGCCTCCGGAGAACACCATCAGTGAAGTCAGTGAATAAAGCGAGCACATGAGCTAACCTATACCCGCTGTGTTTAGATCAGGGGCTAACCTATACTTGCTAGGAGGAGATGAGCTAACCTAGACTCGTTGGCCTAGTTTACGGGGGTAAAATAAGTGAATAAAGCAAGTATGAGTGATAGCTTTACTGATTTACCAAATGTGTGATCCCGTTCTCCGCCCGCTACCATATCGATCTAACTCAATCCGTAGTCTCGAGTTGTAAAGTGATAGTTGTGGGTGGCCCGACCATTAATACCCTTTACTTTCACCGAGATTGACCCTTGACCTTGGGCTGAGTGAGATTGACCCTTAGTGAGAGGAAAGAAGTTTCAGTGAGAGGAGTTAACTGGCTATTGATTGACCTTATTAGTTACCAGTAACTAGAGGTGTATTAAGAGCTTTAACCCCAATGTTTTCACTTCAATGCTTTAACCTCAATGTACGAGAGGTTCCTACACAGATAATGCCAGTCCGAGTTACTGGCTTCAGTGAGAGGAAGGCCCTTACTGACTGGCTAAGGCCCTGGTTTCAAGGCTTTTGGCTTGGTGCGAATGGCTTAAGGCTCCTGGTGAATGGCTAGAGGTGAAAGGCATCTGTTGTACCTGGTAAGGCAGCTGTTGGACTTGGCTTGGCTTATTCTTTCTGGCTGATGGTTTACTTGGTGAGACTGCTGGTGATGAAAGCTTCGGTTTCAAGGTGAGGATAAAGGTGAAAGAGGCCATCGGTGAAAGGCTCCAGGCTTCATACTAATGTCTTCTGGCTGATTCCTTCCTTGCTTCTGTTGTTGGACCCTGCTCCTGGCTCTCGTCCCAGAGAGGTCCGACAGGGCTCGACTGATAAGGACCCTTTAGGGGGCTCGACTGATAAGGACCTTTAGGTGCTCGACCATAAGCCCCCCCACCCAATAAGTAAATTGAATGCGTAAGCAGGCTCGACTGATAAGGCCGCCATCACCTTTAGGTGCTCGACCATAAGGTCCGGAGGCGCTCGACCATAGGGATTTATCGCTCGACCAAAAGGGCCGCCATCGCCGCCATCATGCGTAAGCAGGCTCGACTGTTAAGGCCGCCATCACCTTTAGGTGCTCGACTGATAAGGACCTTTAGGTGCTCGACCATAAGGACCTTTAGGTGCTCGACTGATAAGGACCCTTTAGGGGGCTCGACCATAAGGGCCGCCATCAGAGGATGCGTAAGCAGGCTCGACTGTTAAGGCCGCCATCACCTTTAGGTGCTCGACTGTTAAGGCCGCCATCGAGAGGATGCGTAAGCAGGCTCGACTGATAAGGCCGCCATCACCTTTAGGTGCTCGACCATTTTTTGACTTATTTGAGGGGCAAATAAGTCAATTGAAGAGGATGCGTAAGCAGGCTCGACTGTTAAGGCCGCCATCACCTTTAGGTGCTCGACTGATAAGGCCGCCATCGAGAGGAGAGGAAAGAAGTACTATTGGGAATTTGATAAGTGGAGGTCTTGGTCGGCTCTTTTCCTGCTTCCGCATTGGGTGGGGATTAAGAAGTGCCATGTTCCCGCTCCGGCAAAGTCTTAAGCTGAAGGGGGCTTCCCCCATACCCGGAGAGGTTAGCTGTGAAGTTGGGTGATGGACATGAGGAGAAAGGTTCGTTCCAGCATCCGGTCGAGTAGGTTTCATCAAGGCTTTAGCCTACGAGTTGAGTCACTACCCGCCTCAAGGAGAGGAGTCAACCTGTAAGGTGGGGAGACAGATAGAAAGACGAAAGCGGAGATAGATGTTTGCTTCAATGAATTCTAGTAGGAAGGAAGCCGCAAGGCACTGGGGTCGGCCCTGGGATGATGACTCGATGAAAGAGACTTCATTGAGTCTCCCTCTCCACCTGTGGTGGGTTCTGCCGATGCTGTTTATCCGAGGGGAAGAGATTCAATGCTCAAACTCATCCTGGGCTCAAGACAGAATGAAACAAATCGACTCCTGCCCAACTATCCGACCGATAATGCTTTTCATCAATCTCCATTTGCTAAAGTCACCCGGCCGGAGAAAAGGAACGGTTTAGAGCGAACGGAAGTTATGGAGCAAAGCTTTCATGCCAAAACTAAATAAGTAATTAAGGTCCCGGAGGGGCTTGCGCTTCTGAGGGCAAGGAATGTAATCGCTTGTCCGCATCGGGCAAGGAATGAAGTCAGAAACCAATCGTGCTCTTGGGGAACTGGGCGGAACCAAATCTAAGCAAATAGGTGCGAGCAACACTCGGATCTAGGACGGGAAGTCGTACCGGAACAGCTGGGGATGATGTAAGTCTGTCTGATAGGCAGGGTTTGGCCAATCATTCAATTGTTTACTCGCCCCGATCGGAGCGCTAGCCAGCATTCTTTCATTCATCCATCTATCTATCTCCCTCAATTCTAGGCATTGTACCCCTACCCCTACAAGGGTTGATTGGCCAACTCCTCTTATATATGGATTACCTTCCCTGATCGTGTGTTCTTTCCCTGCACCCCCACCCAAGCGGATAGACAAATGAGGGCTGCTTCTCTAGCTTCTCTGGCGGCTTCTACAGCTTGTCCAGCTTGTCTGGCTTGTCCGGCTCATCTCCTTATCCCTATTGATCTTCCTTGCCCTCAGAAGCGCAAGCCCCTCCGGGACCTTCTATTGGTTGAGATCGGATTTCTTCTATTTTGATGATATGACTCTTCCGATTCGGGGAAGAGGGTAGGGGTACTGCTCAGATGATCAATTCCTGAGTTCCGAATTATCACTTTTGAATTGACCAGAGATCCAATAGCTAGCCGGTCATTTTACTACTTAAAGGGTGGGTGCCTATACAGATGGCCAATTTGCTAGTGGAAGGGTGGCCCGTTAGAAATTATACGCCTTGAAGTGGTAATTGTTAGAGTGGATAGGTGGCGTATGAAAGGCAAGACCTATCTATCGGACCTTACCTGGATGGGAAATTTCACTCTGTGAACCCGGCCTTATAGGGTGATCTTCTATCTCCCTTATCTCGACCTTGACACCTACCTACCTGATATGATCTTATCTTTTGCGACCTGACGATGAAGGAAGAACTTGAAGGCTTGCTTTGACGCTAGACGAACCCGGCTGCTGCTTGCTGGTCGAATCAACTCCTGGCTGGTCCAAGAAAGAATCGGCGGGCTGGTTAGCTGGTTAGCTTGCTGGATGGCTGGATGGGGGGCTTTAGGAGCTGGCCGTGGAGAAGGAAGGGGAACACTAATACGTTTACCTTAGAAGAAAGAATTCTATGCTCATTTTAGCACGCTGAAAACACTCTTTTGACCTTATATGATATTGTAGTTCACAGGCCCAGACTCACTGCTCTTTCTATACTAACCTTCACCACATGCACAAAAGAATAGATGTCCCATAACTCCAAAAAAGACTATTGCATGCGGAAAAAACTATGTGCAAGGGAGGTTATTTTAGCCATAACATATTCACCCATTGACCCAGAGGAGAGTGGGACAAGGGGAATGCTGGGGCCTTGAGATAGCGGTTATGATTGTTACGTGATATGGGTAATGATGGATCAGTGGTAACTTGCTCTCCCGGAATACTCATAATTTGTCACTTGGCTCCCCAGGATCCTCATCATTTGTCTGCCCGGTGGGCCGGATCCCAAAAACTATGTGTGTAGGATCAAGTGAATCGATCAAATTAATAAGTTGGTTGCTTGGGCCCCACCCATCCCAATGTTGGCAGTTGCAGATGGAACTGAAAGCATGCATGATGGATGCGCGGGGCGTGGAAGCATGGATCTCCTTTAAGGGAATGTATGCAGGGATGTGGTAGGAGTTGGCTCTATAACCAGGGAGGCTATATGGAACAACCATTCTTGTCTATCTTAACCGGGGGAGTTGGTAGTTGATCGGGTCGTCGTGAGCTGAGAGAATGATGGGGGACGTGAGCTGGAAACTTATCGGGCCATGAGATGAAATCAAGTAATAGAGCTAATTATTCTTAAAGTGAATGAAGGGTTATATTTATTATCCCTCAATGGGTATTGAAAGATTATATGTCTATTGGGTTGTATTTCCTCTCCTCTCCTCTCGATGGCGGCCTTAACAGTCGAGCACCTAAAGGTGATGGCGGCCTTATCAGTCGAGCATGCTAACGCATCCTCTGATGGCGGCCCTTATGGTCGAGCCCCCTAAAGGGTCCTTATCAGTCGAGCACCTAAAGGTCCTTATGGTCGAGCACCTAAAGGTCCTTATCAGTCGAGCACCTAAAGGTTAGGGTTTACTTATTGCCCCTCTCAAATAAGTAACCAAAACAGTCGAGCCTGCTTACGCATCCTTATCAGTCGAGCCCCCTGTCGGGTCCTTGCCCTCAGAGTATTGGGAGTGATATAAATTCAAGTATAAAGAAAGCTAAGCATCGATGCATAACCACTTGGATTGATACCTTACTCAAATTACCTGACATATAAACCTGGTATTACCTCCAGCGAGTACCAGAGAATGCATGTACACACATCTGGATTGACTAGCGGGGAGATTGACCGTCGACTGGCTCTGGGCGACCACTTACTATAAACCGTATAGTAATAACACCTCCTGGGAATGAAACTGGATATCATGCCCCAATGTCTGTGCCTTACTCATCACTCGGCCCCGTCCCGTCGTACCGTCTGTACCGTCCATAGTACAACCTCTCCGTCAAGATGTAGGCTATCAAGCAATCAATCACTATCAAGATTATGGGCTGGAGGAGCTTTCTATAAGGCTCGAATAACTATATACATTCAGGCAGTCGTGCTTTGAGCTGGAAGGATAGATCATAAGGAAGATCAGAAGGAAGGCTGCTGACACACTACAATTTCTAGTTATGCAAACGAAATACCTATAGGAAGTTCTGTGTTTTAGGGAATTTCTTGTTCAAACGATATTGCCGCTTGCCTTTTAAGACAGATCTTGCTTACTTACGCTAAACAGCCCTAAGGAGGTAGGTTAGGTTATAACCGATAGGACACAGGAGAACTACCTGCTGATCGATTGCTTGCTGGTTGGTCGAATCACCGGGGCTTGCTTGCTAGATGTGTATGTATGTGTGGGGGAGGTTTTCCACCGAACGAGAATATTTCTTAACGCTTTCTTCCTTGCCCTCAGAAGCGCAAGCCCCTCCGGGACCTTACTATCTGCCTGTCAGTAGCCTCTGCCTCCTTGCCTCCTTGAGGGAATGCTGAATGCTGGGAACCAACCCTTACAATTGCTGCTATTATATATGTCATTATGCATTTCAATTGCCCTACCTTTTGGTTTTGGGTGGGGGTCATTAGCCTCTGCCTCCTTGCCTCCTTGATTGAATGCTGAATGCATGTTCCAACCCTTCAACTACCTCTCCCCCTTGTCGAGAGTTCGACAGGCTCACCCCCACCCAATAACGCGGAGGTTTGAACATCTTTCCCTACGAGATAGGCCATTTGACCGTGGCGGAGGTTAGGGAAGTTTGACCTCCTACATGCATAATGACATACGGGCCTTTAGTTCTTCAAGTTCCTCACCATCGGAATGGTGAGCCCCTATCGGTCCTCTCCTCTCCTCTCGATGGCGGCCTTAACAGTCGAGCACCTAAAGGTCCTTATGGTCGAGCCCCCTAAAGGGTCCTTATCAGTCGAGCCCCCTAAAGGGTCCTTATCAGTC